>Ga0233433_10002912_pt1 | contig 14388 bp, 10 predicted proteins | sample SI_122_August201_5_FD_179868 | JGI IMG/M metagenome (GOLD analysis project Ga0233433, IMG submission 179868) | Seawater microbial communities from Saanich Inlet, British Columbia, Canada - SI_122_August2016_100_MG | ecosystem: Environmental > Aquatic > Marine > Inlet | place: Canada: British...
GGATTTCCCGCAGGACTGTCTGCTCAATACTAGTATCAGTAGAATCGACCTTTCCCCCCGGGAAACAATACTGGTTGCCAAACCGTATATCCGGATGACGCCGCGTAAAGATCACCGTTGGCTCAGCTTTGTCTACTATCAATAATCCCACTGCGGCTCTCTCAGCTGAAGACTTGACGCGATCGGGAACCCTCGGCTCAGGGTGGGGGTTACGAAGATCAACAGCACTATCTGCAGTCCTGACCAAACTAGCCATGCAATTAATTGAAACTCTAGCCCTTTTAAAGTGCAAGGCCATCACTTAGATACCGTATGAATAATCAAAATCTCCGGACTGACTAGGACTGCGCACGCATTACATCTCTCAATTCACGATAACCAATAACGCGAATACCCTGCTGCTCTGCATAATCTCTCAAGGCAGGCCCACAAAAAGCCAGGTAATCTGCGTGACGCGAAACATGGGTATCTGCAATGGCGCTAAGCTCGCCACTATTTTTTGCAGGATGAAACAGTAAATGGGTTAAACCTGGTTTTACAGCATCAATCAATTGTCGGTAAAAATTCATTTTATCTGACTTGTCAACCAAGGTTTCAATGATTATTTCATCTAGCATGGGTACTCTGCTGGCATCAATCGCTTCAATAGCCTCTAGATAGGCATCAGCCATATCACCCTGGCTCAGCTCCTGTAATCGTGCCCGCGTTATTCTCGGCAGGAACGCGGGAACTTCATATTCATGCGCCAAGTCTAAATAGGACGACACGAATTTCGGGTGAATGACGCTTCCCATATGAGTATCTATGTGAGTCACATCAATGCCGGCCTGTAAAGCAGCCTCTATCTGTGCTCTCATTTCTCCCCGTGCTGCATCCTCGGTAACGTGGCGAATTGCATCTTCCCGGGTATGCCAAAGATATCCTTGAACATCAAGCAGACCACTGGAGGGATCGCGAGAGCTCAGTGCAGGCCAGCGATAGTGGGGATATTCGGCAGTCAAGGTGAGGTGGACGCCAATATCCCAGCGCGGGTTTTGCAACGCCATATTGGCAGCTTCTAAAAACCAACTTGCATTAACGATCACAGAAGCACAACTGGCCGAACCCACAGACAAACATTCCTCCGTTGCCAAATTTGCAGCATGACAAAACCCCATATCATCGATATGGGTTATAAGCACCCTGTCTGTCGCGTTGCAACCCAGTTTTTCTAGAAATTGATTCATCTTTTTACCCCATGGATAAGCGCCCTTGGCCATTGATATGGCCTGCACGGCCGCAGAATTCCTCACTGGTCATACCCAGTAATAGATTAACGTCCTGTGTATTAGCCCAGGTACGCTTGCCATCTCCGGTAAGACAGGCGACATGGCCCATGACAGGCTGCCCACCGTTATACATAACCGTATAAGACTCGATCACGACGCTGCCATTAAAATTTTCAAGCCACTGTCTGGTCGGCAGCAGGTCTACCTCAGACTGCACGTCGGCAAATTGAAAATCTTTAGGTGGTGGAGTCGATGAGTAAACACCAAATGCATGTTTCGTCAAAAACCCGCCATTGGCTGTGATCAAGCCTTTGTCATCGGGATGCAAGCGAGCCAGTTCCACCATTCTAGCTATACTGTGCATCACATAATTATTAAGCGGGCCTCCGCCAAAGGTTAGCCCCCCGGTAATGGTAAGCGGTTTTAACTGATCCAAACCCAACTCCGAGGCGGCGACCTGAACAGCAGATGGGAAACAACTATAGACATCTACGTGATCAAGTTCAGAAGTAGCCAGGCCGGCAAGTTCAAGGGCTCTCTTTCCAGCAATGCGGATGGCAGGAGAACTGTGCAAGTTATCCCTTTCCGAGACCAGGTAGGTATCGTGGGCAGAGGCACCAGACCAGGGAAACACCCACAGTGATGGGTCAATCGAATAACGTTTTGCCACTTCAACACTACACATGATAAGCGCCGCCGACATATCCACTGCATTGTTCGAGTTCATCAACTTCGGATAAGGGAAACTAATCAGCCGATTACTCTCAGAAGGCGTTCGGATAGCCTCTGCATCTAATGGTTTACGCAACCAGGCATGCGGGTTTTTCTGGGCCACCGCATTAAAACCAGCCCATAATTCAGATATTCGAGCAACATGTTCACTAATCGACTCTCCCCGTTGATAGCGAATGGCGTTTTCGAAAATCGGGTACATCTGTAATGGGGACTGAATACCTCGGGCGATTTCAGCTTCTCCTGCCATGGGAACCTCTTCATCCAGCATGCCATCGTATGAACCGGCGGTCTTGGTATAGGTCATCTCTCGGCCGATTTTATGCAATTTCGCTTGCGTATGGCCCGCTTCCGCTCCTGTCAGCAGCACTAGAGTGTTTTTCCCTGCCAAAATATCAAGGGCTGACCGATTGACCAGGCCCTGCACCGCATTACCCCCAAATGGGGTCCCTATTAACTCGGCATCCGGCGAGCCCAGCCTGGTGGCAATAAAGCCCGCGGGTTGTTTGTAGCGCCAACGCCCCCTGACCACTCGAACTGAATCAAGTTTGGACAATATTTCCGGATGACCGGTATCCTGGGCTGCCGCCTCTGCTGCACGAATCATCAGTTCGATGGGTTCAAGCGCTTTATCTAGATCCACTCCTTTTTGGGCTAGTTGGCCAATACCAACAATAATTGGTGTATTCGGATTCATTGCCTTATCCCTTCCTTAAAACTACCGGCATTCTGCCATAGTCAGTTGCAGTTTTCACAAACAAGCACAGCAGCGTCCCAAACAACAGGAAAATAACTCGTTAATAGCCGTATTTTACCCTGCCACCTGTAGACACAAAGACCAAATTAAGTCCTAATCCAAGAAGCCATTTTCTACTGGAATCATCATGCAAATAGCGGTTACTGCCTGGAATCTGAGCTCATCGGACGCCTTTAAATCCATACCTGATCAGGCTGCTATAGCCGAAGAAATGGGTTTCAGTGGGTTTTGGTTACCGGAGAGCCATTTCATCGGGACTGCCTCGCTAGCCTCCCCTCTTATCCTGCTCGCGGCGGCAGCAGCAAGAACAAAAACAATCCGGATTGGGACAACCTCCTATCTATTACCCATACGCAATCCCATACAAGCGGCAGAAGATGTGGCAACTCTAGACTGCATCAGTAATGGTCGATTGATTCTTGGTGTCGGCAGGGGATTCAGCGACAAACTATTTGAAGTCTATGGTGTTGACCCAAAGCAGAAACGCCTCATCTTCAAGAAGCATCTGGAAACCATGATCCATGCCTGGAAAGGATACCCACTACTTGAAGATACGGCCAAAGAGCCGGTCTACCTTTCTCCCAGGCCAATCCAAAAACCTTATCCTGAAATCTGGGTTGCCGCTTTCGGGCCGCTGGCACTAAAACAAGCCGCCGGACTGGGCTTGCCCTACCTAGCCTCACCTATGGAGAGCCTGACCAAGCTCATCGCCAACACAGACATCTACAAACAGGCATTAAACACAACTGAATATCCTGCTATCAAAACCATTCCAGTGATGCGTACTATTTTTATTAGCGATGATAAATCGCTCAATAAAAAAGTCTCTGCGGGTCTAGAAGAGGAGGCGCGGCAACGGTCAAATCAATTCAACGAACGGGAGCCTAGTTACCTGGTTGGAAACGCGCAGGCAGTAAAAGATAAACTACAGTTATACAAAGACGAAATATCCATGAACTATTTGATTGCCAGAGGCAGGATAACAGGCGTTTCCAATTCCGATCAACTGGCTTCACATCGGCAACTGCTGGATATCACCCAAGACTGGTTGGACTAATCTATCACTTTCAGTAATTGTCCCGGCTCAGGCTGACCATCCGGGTACAAACCATTAATCACCCTGAGTTTGTCGAGAGCGTAATTAGGAATAGGCGACTGCTCTGCAAGCAGTTCCATTGTCGTACCTGACTCCGCTCGGACAACCTGAACCTTTGGCACACGCGCTACAGCGAAATCATCTCGAGCCATTTTTCCAAAGCTAAAAATCATCGATATAAACTGTTTATCGTCAGCAATTTTACTCAAATCAAACTTCCCTGAACCATGCATTATGAAAGCTAACTTCCTGCGCATATCAAAAACGACTGCTAGCCTAACTGGCCGGCTACCGAAAGGAGAATCGACGCGCTCAGCAATCCCTAAAAAGGCAGGCATTCCACCGATCGTCAGGTTGCGCCCATCCCGAAGGGTGTAATTCAGGCCCTGGGTCACAAAATTCTCCGGCGTCGCGCCTTTAAAAAGCTTACTCGTTGTCAAAAAGAAACTGGCTTCGCCTGTCTGTGAGACAAACTGCACCCCGCGGGGCGCTTGCTCCTGCCGCCAGCCATCAGGAAAAGCAAACATGATCCCCAGGCGGGGATGGTAGAACCTGGAATTACGCACAACACCTGCTTGTCTTGAAGGACCATAGGCTAGGCCATTGAGCTGTTCCAAAAACTCATCAGTGTGGATAAATTCATCGTAATCCAGTAGTAATTGGTTAGATTCTCTAATCGCTTGTGTATAACGAGTGTCATGGTCAGGGTGGCTAGACAGAAAGCCGTGATAAACCTGCGGTGGCCGCTTCTCAAGGCGAGCTTGTTCAATTTCAATGCGGTCCTTATTTTTCAGAATCTCAATGGTTTTTAGCATTGCTTCCGGTGAATAACCCGCTTTAGCCATATAGCTGGCACCAACCTGATCCGCTTCGAGCTCAAATTCACGACTATAGCCAGTAATTAATACTCCACCGAGCACCTGCCCCAACTCAGCCACTCCGGGCTGTCCAGTCAGGATTGCTGCGCCAACGGATACCATATCCTGCACTTTACTTCTGGTTTGGCGACGCAACCCATGCTTTTCCGTTATGTGGGCAATTTCATGACCCAGTACGGCAGCAAGTTCCGATTCTGAGTTCATATGCATGAGCATGCCACGGGTGATATAGACAAACCCTCCAGGCAGCGCAAAAGCATTGATCATATCGTCGTTCAATACGGTGAAATAATACCTCAGACCAGCCCGACTGCTCTGCTCTGCAATTCGGTTACCTACCTTTGTGACATACTCCTGAAGCGCAGGATTCTTGTATATGCCAAATCTACCGACGATTTTCTGATGCTCCGCTGCACCCTGCTTTATTTCTTTTTCCTCTGACAGCGCTACCACCATCTGCGGCGTCATCACCATAAAAAGAAAGAGCAGCTTAATCCAAGAATTCATTTTTAATGACCTTTTTTGATTCTTCCAATCCTCATGCATTGCTGGCTACTCAGCAAGCCTTTATCGAGCTTCGATCGCTATTAGATATGTCGGAGTGGCTTGCCTGATTCTCCAGGGAAAATCTCCCAGGCTCCATCTGAGTTAAACCAACAGCATTAATCGCTTATTATTATCGAACAAACCTGAAAATCAACTGAATGAAATGTGGTATTTACACCTCCCCACTGATTCTGAATAATACAGGTAAATGGGCAAAGATAACCTACCATGCGAAAGCAACGCTTAGCTTCTTTCCTTCATCTACTGATGAGCCTTCTGGCGCTAGCTGCTGTCGCTGAACCTGCCTGGCTCGAAAACAGCACCGAAAGTGTCGATGAGGTGCAGCAATGGCAAGACACAATAAACCAACTTGAACAGGATTCAGAGACCTTCTCGATAGACATGGTTGAGTCTCTGAAGGGGTATGCGCTAGTACTGGCAAAAGCGGGCCACCGCGAAGAAGCAATTGAAACACTACGTCGTGCCCAGCATATATTGCACCGGCATCAAGGCGTCCATACCCCTAAACAGCTCGATCTGATTCATCAACTGATAGCGATCAGCCTGGAAGACCTGGATTACCTTAATGCGGATCAGCTACAGGGATTCATCTTTTATCTTGCTGACCGGACTGACGATCTGGATTCAAAGATAGCGGCTCACCAAAGCCTAGCTGACTGGTATCTTCGCTCAGGTCAGTTCAAACGCGCCACGACAACGGTGAGGGAGGCAATCGAACTGATAGAGTCCGCCGATGACAACCAACATCAGGAACTCATTCCGCTGCTGCTGAACCAGGCTCTGTACCGACAGATGACCGGCCTATGCTGTAATCGGAAATATCTGCAGAGAGCCCAGCAGATAGCCGAATCAACCTCGGCTGCAACTGATATAAAAGATGAAATCCAGCTTCGTCTAGCTGATGCCAGCCTCCTTGAAGGAAAACAGGAAAAAGCAATTCTGCACTGGCAGAACCTGTCTAAGCCGGCTTCCAGAGAGCCTGGCCTGATAACGGGAAGAAGGCAGTTTAAAGACGCAGAGGAAATGAGAAAGCAATATTACCAGATTTCAGAGGACCCAATGAGAAGGCGAAGTCTGTACCAGATGACGCCAGAACAACGCAGGACCAGCCTGCACCTTCCGCCCCAGTTTTTTATAGTAAATAACAATCCTGGTCTATTGCCGATTATGATCAGGGATAGTACCGACAGTATTGAAAATAATGAAAAATTAACTCATACAGTGGGATCGCCATTCGTATTTCTTAGAGACCAACTCGAGCAGATCTTACCTCTGAGGCTTCGACAAACAGAGAATTTGAGCAGCCTCAAACTAGTATTAACCTTTACAGTGACAGACCAAGGCAGGGTGAAGAATATCAGGATTGAAGGAGAAGCTCCCAGAGCCCTGAAAAAACTCCTGCGAGACACCCTGAGCAGCAGCCGATACCGGCCAGCCCTACAAGCAAGTCGACCCGTTACGACGCTTGATGTGTCTATCACTCAAACATTCACCATTGATGATGACGTAAAGCAACTATGAAAATTTTAGCAGGAACGATTCTTTTTTGGGTTTTAGGTTCATCAGCTTATGCCCAGCAAGCCGTACTCGAATATGCTTATTCTGGACCTTTTATTGAAAATGCTGAGCACAGTCAATTCTTCAAAGAATTTACCCGACTATTAGCAACTGACCTTGAGCAAGCTGCTGAACTTGCCTATGAATCCTCAAACCAATTGCTGGCATCAGACGAACACGCTACCAGCCCTGCCCTGGCAGGACAGATACTCAGCAATGCAGCGGTAGCCGATGCCGCACAGGGACGCTACCAGAGAGCATCTGAGGGATTCGACCGTGCGTTAAGATTAATTGAGGCGGAGTATCAGGTATTCAGCCCAAAGCTGATGAATGTCCTGCTGGCCTCAGGTATCACGGCAATGCAATTAGGAAAACTAAAGGATGCAGAAGACAAGTTTCGTTGGGCACAACATATCCAACATCGACACTCCGGGGTATTTTCCATCGAACAGACCAAATCGATAGACTGGCTGACCCGACTGCATCTTATAGGAAACCAACTAGGCGACGCAGATTTGACCCAAAAGTTCGGTCTGATGCTGGCTAACTACAATTATGAATTCGGCAGCGACTTGCTAACTGATGCCACCCTGAAAGCTGCCAATTACTTTGCCGAAAGAGGGAGTAAATTACCGTTTGGGACAGCAGAAAATTATCTATTGAGCAGGGAGAATATGTTTCGTGAGTCCGTTATGCTCTTTAACACTGCGATCGCCTCGATAGAATCTAGCTATGGTAAGGATAACCCCAGGCTTATTGAACCGCTACGAAGTTTTGCCCGCGCAAGAACCACCCAGCGGACCAGTGCAAGATCAGCTATACCGCTCCTGGAGAGAGTTCTGGTTATTATAGCTGAACAGACTGACGTCGACCCGATTGACCATGTAAGGGCCTGGGTTGAGCTTGGAGACATCTACATCATTACGGGTGGTAATAAGGCCAGTGTCGCTTACGCCAGAGCCTGGGAACTGCTTGAAACTTTACCCGGTAACATCGAGCAAACAAGCATCCTGTTTGCCGAACCCAAGTTACTATACCCAATCAATCTGGGGTTGATCTACCTGGAAAAACGGCCAGAGTCTGCCGCGCCGAATGTCAAAGAATTTTATGCAGACGTCAGTTACGTGATCAATGTAAAAGGCAGGGTAAGTGATATCAAAATCAACGACAAAAATGTACCTAATTCATACATGCGCACACTGAAAAACGTGCTGCACAATAGCCGCTTTCGACCCAGCCTGGTGGACGGGAAACCGCAAACGTTCTCTAAAAGCGAACGTCGGCCATTCGGTTTGTTACTGGCAAATGAAGAACTCAAAACCACTATTCTTACCGAACAAAACGCTGAAGCTACAATTGAAATGGATGACCAGGCGCCTACCTTGGATTCGATTGAGCCGGCAATTTCCGAAAATGCTGAGTCGACACCAGTCGAATAAACGATGCCATCTGATTTAGTTCGGGCGCAGGTCAGGCACCAACAATAAATTGCCGTATTTGCTCTGCCAGACCCTGGCAGGCTGCATTGCCTGGACGTGCAAGAATCGGTATGGGTAAGATCAGGCCTGCTATATAGGAAGTGCCATTAGCATCAGCGCTGATCCGGCCAGCTGCATTAAGATTTTGAAGATCCCAGATTGATGCTTCATAAGACGCATCCTCTTCCCAGTAACTCATACCAAAGCAGCCTCCGCCAAAAGTACTGATGGTACAGCTCATAGATCCACCACTATCAATGGTAATGGTATCCCCTTCAATCCAGGCCAGATAGCGGATATTAGCCTGCTCAATTCTATCCTGTACACCCGGCTGGGCAAACAGCGTACCCAGGTCACGAGCAGATTTAGGCGACGTTCTGGCCTCAAACCACGGATAAAGATCATCCCTGAATTCGGACTCGGAAACCATACGTATTGGTGGCGAACCTGAAACGAGAATGTCCTCCAGGCAGGCGGTAAAGCTTTCTTCTGTCTCACGATCGTTATAGCTTGCACGGCCCAGTATCACCATTGCTTCACCACTACCTATACCAGTCACTCCCTGTCTCGACTGTTCAATTCGCGAGCTCACGCAACCCGTTAGTAAGGCCATGGTTACAATAACCCAACCCAACGACCCTAGAGTAGATTTAGTCCTAATCACGAATTAATCCTGGTAATTCTTCCCGATCGATAGTCGTGAAATATCCTCTAACAAAATCCAATCTCGGAAAATTAATCGCTATTCTCGCACCGCCATCACGAATCGCCAGTAAAGTAGCACTATTAATGGCCTGCCCTCCCTGAAAACTTCCACCTTCGCTCTTACCATAGCCAACTACCCGCCATTCACCTACCGACACAGCCTCCCGATTTAACAAGCCGAGTCTGTACTTCACGGAAGCAGAATAGAAGTTTAGACCCGAAATTTCCGGTGTCAGAAAACCATACTCTTCGATTTCCGGAATCAAAACTCCATCCAGCCCGAGTTCCTGAACTGCTTCCTGCGATAGCTGCGTTGCATCAAGCTCAACCACTTCTCTAAACAAGGTAGTAAACAGCTGCCTAAAAAACAGCACATTCTGTTGGCCAAGATCAATCGTCCACTTACCTTCACTCTTGAGGGATTCATCATAAGAATAGGTCTTGAAGCTGTCGCTATAATAGACGCCGAGACGCACCGGTATTTGGGCAACCAGTGGAGTCGGTACAGTACCACTGACTACTACCGTTCTCGAGCAGGCAACTAACAGTAATAAGGTTGCTGAAAGCACGACAAAACGCTTAATGAAGTTACTCACAACGTCAACCTGATTTAGCCTTCGTGTAGTTAAATGAACCATTATTGAATATACCTGGGGCCTCCTTCTACAGTATTAACTATTTACTATGGAGTGAACAACAAAATCAAGGCTCGTGTTTATATTTTGTGTCTAGTAGTGATTATCTAGACAATTAATACCAGAGTTACCACTCTATGTCCCTTTATGCATCGAAATTCAGCTAAAATTCAGTTTAAATCTGTAAACATGACTTTTTTAAGACGAGAAGGGTACACCATGCACAAAAGCCTCATCTATGTCACGCTTGGCCTCTGCATGCTTATCCTCTCAGGATGCCAGAGTCAATCACCTCCTCCGCCTACTAGTAGTACGCCAAGCATGCCATCCCCTCCGAGCATGCCATCTAGCACCCCACAACCTCCAAGCATGCCGTCACCACCAAGTCCACCGTCAAGCAGCTCGCAACCTCCAAGCATGCCGTCACCACCAAGTCCACCGTCAAGCAGCTCGCAACCGCCTAGTATGCCTTCACCACCGACCACACCTTCAAGCAGCTCTCAACCATCGAGCCCGTCTCAGTCAGAGAGCTCATCCCAGTCAGAGAGTTCACCCCAGCAAGAGAACCAACAAAGTGAAAGCAGCGATAGCGAGTCTCAACAGGGCCAGGAGAGTTCTGCATCAAATGAACAAGCCCAGAGCAGTGGCCAGCAAAGTACCTCCAGTGAGGAAGAGTCCAACCGGCAAAGTGCAGCTGAGGATCTGCTGGCCAGTGGACAGGATTTAATCGAAGCAGCTAATTCAGCTTCTACTGCAGATCAATCCAATTCAGCTGGTCAGCCGGCGTCAGAGTCTGGAGAAGAGTGGGACCCCTTAATCCCCGAAACTGAAAGCCAAAGCGCTTCAGAAGAATTAATTTTCACCGACGAAACTGAGCAATCATCGCAGGCTGCGTCAGACACCAACAACCAGTCCAATGAACAAGCCCAAAACAGCCAAACGCAACAAGCTGTCGCTGGCGATACAACAGACAGCGACATTGAAGAGGATTCAGAGACTATCGCCGAGGTGGGCGCAGAGTGGGACCCGTTAATCCCAGATAGTGAAAGCCAAAGTGCAGCAGAAGAAATAATATTCACTGATGAATCTGAGCAGTCAGAACAATCCGCCCAAGCAGTGCAAGCTGCATCAGATAGTAGTAACCAGGCCGATGCACAAGGCCAGAACAATCAAACAGAACAAACGGTTGCAGACGATGACGCAGACAGCAGTTCTCATGCAAGTTCAGAGACTATCGCCGCAGCATCATCTGAAGCAGACACGGGTGCGCAGGACAATCAAACCGGCGAGGATCCTGCAATGCAGGACCTCGAACAAACCCTGTTACAAGCTGGCCTAAGTATTAATAAAGCCGGTCAAGCGTTAGCTGACATGTCAACCGATGATGACATCACAAGCATAGAACAAATACTCGCTGAGGCCAGAATTGCCGTTATGGTATCCGAACAAGCGCTGCAAACATTAATCCAGGCTACCCCATCCGGATCTGACAACTTAGTAACCATCAATGATGCCGATGCTGCTCTTGCAGGCGCCAACCGTGCTCTTATACTCGCTACTAATGCACTACTTTCAGGGGACCTAGGTTTACCAGAAGCAGATGCAGAAGGCTCAGGCACCGGCAACCAAAGGATCAGCGAACTTGATAAAGCACTGCAGGATTCAATAGTCGTGTTTCAGGAGGGCGTACTCGAAGCCAGGCAGATCGCTACTCAGACCCAGCCACCGGCAACGGCGACGGCTGGAGACCTGCCCCAGTCTATCATCATCAATGAAAGCGCCATTCAGGAAAGTCTATCCGAATCATCCGAAGAGGGGGATCCTCTAACCAGCCCGGTCCAGCAGGGTCGTATGCTGGATGAAAAAGAATCGACTCCAGTCAGCGCTCCAGTTTCTTCAATTCCCGATGATATACCCAGTCCCCAGGGCGACGACATCGTCGCACAGCAGTTGAGAGAAGCCGCCATAGCGGAACAGGACCCTGACCTTCAGGCAAAACTCTGGGAAGAATACAAACGATACAAGGAGGGTATGTGATTAACGGATTTAAAGAGTTCTCAACCTTGAGCCTGCACAACCTGGCGCCTATCACTCGTCAAGGCTTTCTCAGATTGACCAGGTCAGTTAATTTTAGGCATTCCAGGCATACCGGCAACCGCTTTCTAGTGCCCGTATTCGCTTGTTTAGTGTCGTTATCAGGCTGCTCAACCACACAGGTTATAACGGCTAATTCGGCGCCCGCGGTACAGATCCAGGAAAGCATACCAGATGCCCTGCTTCTCGATATCGCAATTCAACCCTTTGATCCGAACATACCATCACCTGATTCCGGATCAGACGATCGACTCTCCGTTTCCACTGATGTTCGCCGGGCAGAATCCAGGTATATCGCTTCTCACCTCAAAGACACCCTCGAACAAACGGGTAACTGGGGAACTGTCCGGGTCATTCCCATGCCATCCAAAGCGAGCCAGCTCAATCTGACCGGGAAAATTCTGGTTTCAGATGGGGAAATTTTGAAAGTGGCAATTAAAGTCAGCGATGCCAAGGGGCGACCCTGGCTCAATAAAGTTTACGACGATACTGCCAGCAGATATGGCTATCAAACCGTTAGAGAGGATCCTTTTCAGGACCTTTATAACAATATTGCCAATGACCTCATCGCTTTTCATCAAAATCTTGACGAGCAAAAAATCTCTGAAATCCAGACCCTGGCGCAGATTCGCTTTGCCGCTGACCTTGCCCCAGACGCTTTCAAGGACTATATCAGCACCAGCAGAAACGGACAGATTTCGGTGACCCAGTTACCCGCCGAAAACGACCTTATTATCAATCGAGTAAAACTAATTAAAACCCAGGATGAGCTGCTGATTGATACACTCGATGATTACTATGGGCAATTCTATAGGGAAATGAAACCGTCCTACGATGAATGGCGTTATGCAACTTATGAAGAGGTCGTAAAACTCCGACAAATAAAAAAACAAGCGCGTGGCCGCCTGCTGGGTGGTGTCGCCTTAATTGCCGGTGGCCTTTACGCTGGGTCCGAAAGTAACTCCTGGGCCGGTAATGCCGCAACTGCAGGAGCGGTTGTCGGTGGTATTGGCGCTATCAAAAGCGGCTTGGACCGATTAAAGCAAGCAGAAATACATGAGCAGGCCCTGAAAGAACTAACCCAGTCCCTGGGCATGGAGATAACACCGAACATCCTGGAAATTGAAGGCCGTACCATCGAACTAACCGGGTCGGCTGATAAACAGTTTGATGACTGGAGAGGCATTCTCCGCGAAATATATGCAGAGGAAACAAATAACACCCTAGAGACCCAGGCAACCAGTCAATAATCATGACGGATCAGCAACAACAGGGCGATCTTTTCGCTGATCACTTTACCCTTCTGCAATCGCTTCAGCGAACGCCTCACTATCGCCAGTGGTTAGCCATTGACAATCGATCCGGACAGAAGGTCTGCATTACTATTTTTCCTTCAGAGGCTAACCAGCTTGATCGATTGAGCCCTGTTAGCCATCATCTGAAACGTCTGATCCATCCCAATATCGCTCAGCACCTTGAAATCGGCCATGTTGAACAAGACCTGTATAGCCTCGACCAATATGAGAAAGTAACTGGATCCCTGAATACAGACTCAGGCCTGGATCACAATAGCCTGCTTTTCAAACAATTGCTGGACACCCTGGGTTACAGTCATGACCTTGGCTTCTTTCACGGTAATCTGACCGCCGAGCGAATACAGATAAAAGAAAATGGTCAGCTATACCTGACCCAGTTTGGCTGGCCACCCGGCATGTTTGATCAGGCAGAGCTCAACAGCAAAGGGTCAACTGGCGCGAACACGGACATTCATCGCCTCGGACAACTCATCTATACCGCAGCGACTGGCCAGAATTGGGTACCCAGCGCGATTTTCGTTTCCGATACCCCCGTAGAACCGGATGTTAAACTTGCTTTAGAGGCGATGCTCCAGGAGCCAGATACTTCACTAAAACTAAATCTAGGTGAGCTCAAAACGCTGATTTTCGAATCCGATACTGGTATCAGCGCAGCGACTAATCTTATATCCGCGCAGACGTTTTCTCCCGCTACTGCATCAACCACCATCAATACTCAGCCTGCACAAACCACGCAAATACCCGCCATAGACACCTCATCTTTCAGCCCCTGGCTTATAGCTCTGAGCGTCCTGCTGATAACGGCAGGATTATTCATCTTCTTGATCCTGCCCAAACTAGTTTCCCCATCGGCTACCGACACCCTGGTAAAAACCCCACTGGTAACCACAGAGACAAAAAACTCGGCAAAGGCCTCGGCAAAGGACTCGGGACAAGTCGAACCAGAGCTCGCGCCCATTGAGGCAGCTCAATTGGCCGTTTTTCAAAAAGATAGCGCCGTAACAGCCGAGTCTTTTCTACGAATATTACTGGACCTTGAAGATCGGGGAATCGCCCAATGGGATGCTGAATCGCTTGAGCGCATAAACAAGTCAGCTGCACAAGCTGACGAATTATTCAAACAGGATCAATATCAACAGGCAATGTTAGCCTATAGAGAGCTACTGGGAGCCGTAACTGAACTTCAAAATAAGCTGCCAATCATTCTCGAACAGCAGATAAAACGAGCCGAAACAGCGTTTAACGACGGTAATGCAATCCAAGCTCAAATCGCCTGGAAACTGGTATCTCAAATACAACCCGAGC
>Ga0233433_10002915_pt1 | contig 14386 bp, 9 predicted proteins | sample SI_122_August201_5_FD_179868 | JGI IMG/M metagenome (GOLD analysis project Ga0233433, IMG submission 179868) | Seawater microbial communities from Saanich Inlet, British Columbia, Canada - SI_122_August2016_100_MG | ecosystem: Environmental > Aquatic > Marine > Inlet | place: Canada: British...
ACTTGCAGGCGAGGCCCTCGTCTTTCTTGAATATCTTCCCGGCGGTGATGCACCGGCCCAGGCGTTGGTTCGTCTCAACGGCAGGAGTGCAAGCATTCCACTTGCAAAACTTCTCAACGGAGTATGCCTGGACAACGAAACCGTCTGGCAAAACTTCAACGAATGCAAGATACCCTTTGATGAACTGGCCTGCTGGGGACATCACGTTTATAATCTGCCCTGGGAACGATGATCTAAAATTCCTTGAAAAACTATAATTTTAATGAACCGGGTGAAGGAATAAACCACAGCATAATCCACGTTCCACATGCGTCTAAATTTATTCCGGACTCATGCAGGGATCAGTTTATCATCAGCGAAAAAGAACTGAATCTTGAAATGGCAAAATTAACGGATCATTTTACTGATTCACTGGTTGAGGGTCTGCAGGCCGTCAAAGTTGTTTTTCCATACAACAGGCTGCTCTTCTACACTTCAATGGCCAGAACCAAAGGAAAAGCAATATAAAGCCGGAGAATTCCTGAGACATGAACTTTTGTAAAACTTTGTCATTCCCGCGGACGCGGGAATCCAGAGGAGCCGTTACAAAGCCCAGGAATAATTAAGTATCATGTCCCTTTAATTCGCACATTTAATTATTTTTGTGACTTGTGCTTGGATCTTAAAATAGTACAATCAGCAAAAAGGCACTACCCCAATAAGTGCAGGATAAATCCGAAAGCATTCAATCAAAAAACTACTGAAAGGAAAGTCCTATGCAAAAAGACAAACCTAAATCCCTCTTATCACCAATGGAACTGATGCTGAAGGCCGTGGAAAAAACAGCACAGGAGTCAGGAGATCAAGAATTTCTGAAAGTGGCAGACCCAATAAGGGAAGCACTGAAGAAGCAGGAGAAGAATTCTTAATTAAAGTAGAAACAAGGTTTATGAGCCAAGCTACAAAAACAAAATACTCATCCGGAAAAAGTGAAAAGGCAGAAGTTCTTTTCCTCAGGGAAAGGGATGCAGAAGGTGCTGGAATCTTCAAATATTCAACCGGTAGTAAATATGATGGTCTATGGAAAGACGGGAAAAGGCATGGATTAGGGACAAATATATATTCTGATGGGGCCAAACATGTGGGCATGTTCAAAAATGGTTTGCCAGAAGGGAAGGGCACACTGATTATGCCCGATGGACAAAAATATTCCGGGAATTGGAAAGGTGGAGAATTATTTGGTAAGGGAATCTACACATGGCCAAGTGGGGCGAAATATATAGGTGAATTCAAAGATTGGGATTTAAATGGTCTTGGTGAATTCTCTTATCCAGATGGAGCTAAATACGTTGGTTATTTCAAGTACGGAAAATGTCATGGCCATGGTATTAAAACAGAAGAAGATGGTGAAAAGTATGATGGGCAATGGAAAAACGAAAAGAGATCGGGAAACGGCACCTGCATATACTCAAATGGAGACAAATATGAGGGAGAATGGGAAAATGACGTTTTTCATGGACAGGGCGTGTTAGTTAAGAAAGATTTAGGAAAATTCGAAGGTAAATGGAGGGCCGGCCTGGAGGGTGGTAGTGGTTCACTAAAGTTTATAAATGGATACAAGATTGTCGGAGTATGGAAAGCTGGATCACTTGTAAATGGAACAACAACCTGGCCAAATGGGAACAAGTATTGTGGGGCATTCAAGGATTGGAAACGGCATGGTCAAGGAATACTCACTTGTCAGGACGGCCATAATTTAAAAGGAATATTTAGAGACGATGAACCTTGGGACACTGTCGAATACGATAAGGATGGTATTATAGTAGGAAAGAATATGAAAGGTGTCCAAACTAAAGAAAGTTCACAACAGCGGGAACCGTCATTAAAAATTGTTGCAGCAGTTTTGCAAATTTAATTATCAACTTACCCGGCATGTTTTTTTACAACATTTCTCTGATACTCAGAAGTTAAGAGTTAAACATAATGAACAGAATTAGATGAAACATCTCAGGTCCACACTTAAAGATTTTCGTCATATATTCGACCTAAGTCTCACAGTCCGTTTTATTGCGGAACCGCTGATTTCTTTTGACGCCCAAAGAGATGCTGCTGATGTGCGTAAGATAATGGAAGAAAGGGAATTCGATGTCGTTGGTGTTAGAGAAGGCGGCAGTATTACCGGAATGGTAAATAGAGAAGAATTAGGTCGAGGAATCTTAAGCGGTTACAAAAAGCGGATAGATGAAGACAGCTATGTTGAGGATTGGCAACCTATGCTGAGCGTGTTGGAAAAATTAACTAATCACACACAAGTTTTCGTTTTGGCAATGGGAGAGGTGTCCGGCATTGTCATGCGTGGAGATCTTCAAAAAGCACCAGTCCGCATGTGGTTCTTTGGTGTTCTCTCACTTTTTGAAATGCAACTACTGCGTATTATTCGTGTCGCATTTCCAAATGAAGAGTGGAAGAAATTGCTAAATAAAAACCGATTAGCAGCGGCAGAAATTTTATTGAAAGACCGAAAGAGCAGAAATGAACAAATTGACCTTGCTGATTGCCTGCAGTTCTCCGACAAACGGGAAATTATTATTAGTGACGTACAACTCAGAGAGGCTCTAGGTTTAGAGTCAAAGACAAAAGGGAAAGACTTGTTGGGAAAATTAGAGAGACTCAGGAATGATTTGGCTCATTCACAAGATTTCATTTCAGGCAGGTGGCCGGAATTGGTAGAACTTATTAAAAGAGGAGAACAGTTGCTGGAGGCATGTGAATCGTATTATCAATAAAACTATGAAGAAATGATATTTTAGTGTTGAGAGCGAGAATGATACCAAAGAAACCAATTGTGTCAGCATTATCAAATTTGATGAAAAACACAACAATCAAGTGTCACAAATATGAACTTTGCAATTGAAATATTTTTTGTGCAAAACATAATCTATGAATACTATTAGTTTAAACACTTTGATTTGTAAATAATTTGAGCAAGAAAATCAAAATGTTTTAATTCTTTGGCACTAATCTACTCTATATTCATAATGAGGGTAAGCAGGATTGATTAAAAAATGAGTCAAAAGAAGAAGGAAGCGAGGCGACAACACTTTCATAACTTTTATTGGCCAGTGTCTTTAACAAAGCTTCAAAAATAATTTTGGAACCTAAACACGGTACAGCCATTCCAATTTGTTTTCGTACTTGTTCTTTGCTACCAATAAAAACGAAATCATCTTTGAAGGTCTGAAGTCGCGCTCTCTCTCTGTTTGTAAGTGCTCTCGGCTCATCCCAATGATAAACATGAGTTCCACCACCACCACTACCAGTAATTGTATATGCTGGTTCATCAAATTTTAGTCTCTTATAAATTTGACTTAGTTTTGCTCCCTTTACATTTAACTTTAAATGTGGGGGAAGACTAGCAGTCCATGCATTTTCACCAGGTTTTGTGTGCTGTAACCTTTCTATAACACGCTGAGATTGGGATGTTTTTTCATTGTTTTTAAACGAAATGTCGCCTGCTATAATTCCAATAAGAGCCTCTCCTGCTGAGTTATGCGTCTCATGAGTTGGCTTTGGAACTCTAAATGACATTGTTGGGTAAGCTTTCCTATCAATTCCAACTATGATTATTCTATGTCTCTTTTGGGGAACACCATATTCCTCAAAGCGATACAAATGTGCTGTAAGGTTGTACCCGTTTCCTGCATTTTTTAATTCTCGCAAAATTCTTTTAAATGCTTCTCCATTATTTGAGCTTGTTATACCACCAACATTTTCTGCAATGAATGCACTTGGTTTGAACCAATCCAAAGCTTGAACACCAAAAGAATATAGTGGTCCATAACTACCATTAATTCCTTTGCGTTCACCAACTAAGCTAAAGTCATTACAAGGGAATCCAAATGCAATAATATCTAGGAGTCCGATAGGGGCACTGGAAACATTTCTACCCTGTGAAGCAACTTTTTTCTTTGCAATGTTTTCAAGCTCAAAAAAATTTTCCTCTGCAAGTTTTTTAATGTCATTACAGATTACAGATTCAACCTTTTCTAAGTCGGCAGTACCACAAAAATTAAGAGCATAAGATTTGCAAGCATTTTCATCCTTATCACTTGCCCAACAATGTTCTACTGACCATTTACAATTATCAATATTTAGTTTTGCGTCAAATGCCCCAGAAGCAAGCCCTCCGGGGCCACAGAATAATTCGCCAATAAGCAGTTTTTTTGTTTTCATTTTATTTATAGTTTTCTTTAATATTTAAATACAATACAGAATTTTAAATACAATATTTTCACAGACAGCATGTTAAATAAAAAGCAGACATGTAGAGCTTTGTCACTATAAATCCTCTATATTTATTGAAAATACCGTTCTCTGTTGTTTCCTCTTCTCAATATTTGTCTCTAAAGTAAAATAATAAAATGCCGATAAGCATACAAAATGTTAACAACTAAAATTGGTAAAATAATGAAAAATATTGAAACAGAAGATTTATTGGTAATGATGACTGTTCTTCATAATACAAGGCACGAAATTGGTGAGCAGCCTGTCAATAAGATGTGGTTGAGTCAGCTTGAAAACGAATGTAGTAAAATTTCAGATGAATTAAAAATAAGAAGTTGATTTGTCGCTTGACTCACTACTTCTTAGCTTTCAAATCCATATTCATCTATAAGTTTCAATAGCGAGTCAAGTTTATTATATTCTTGTTTTCTAGCTTTTGAGGGATCCCATTTTATTTTTTTCATTATTTTTTCTTCAAGAATAGTATTGATTTCATTTTTTTTTGAAAATTCAATTATTCTGTTCCATTCCTCATCTTTCATTACAAAATATTTACTTTCCTGATCAATTAGCTTTTGATCAAATTTTTGTTGTTTTTTTGCGCCCTTTCTTTCTATTCGTGATTCTGATGTGAATCTAAGACATGAGTCTAGTTTAACTTCATCGTATTCAAATTCTGAATCTGAAATTCTTTGCCAACACGCCAGCTGTTTACAGTATTGTGTAACATTTTTCTGGCCTTGGGGGGTATCCTGAATCAAAACCTGAACTTGTTTGGCTATTTCAATAAGAACATTTAAAAGATTCCCTGTTGCAGTCTGTTTTTCCCAAACTTTTATCAGATCAAGCTCATAATCATTTTTTTCTTTAATTATTGATACTAACTTTGCAATTGAATAAGTATTGATTTGTGCTTTGTAATCGCCATCGTACCAATTAGTTTCGGTCTTTCCACGTTCATTTACTTTAGCAACGAGTATAGCTTTATCAAACTCCTTAAAAATAATAGCTTTTGCAATGATTTCCTTGTACCACATTTCATTGATATCTTCCTTATTTTTTTCCCATCTTGGTTCAATTAATTTGGCGAATTCCTTAAAATTAAACTGGGCACCTTTGCTGACAGTATGAGGTTTGCATTCGAAACTCATAAAATATTTGGCAAGGTCAGTTTTATACACTAATTGATTTAGTGGATATGTTAGAACAAAAGTATTTGGTTTTGGATGAGTTCTTTTTGCTTCCTTATATTGGCCTTTGGCTCTTTCATAAAACCATTTACTACCAGTAAAACTTTCTTCCTTTGGATTTGTACTCAACCTGCGAGAAAGACGTTCTATCTCCCTATGAAAAGGATGGTTAGAAAAGAAATCCGAGTCCTGAATTCTGGTCTGTGTATTTGCATATCTGGAAATTTTAGGAACAAATTCCTCCATTTTTTCTCTGTCAGATATTTTAGTAAGCTTCATCTGTACAAAAGCTTTGCTGAGATCAGCCCCCTTTTCTCTTGCGTAGCTTATAGTAGCAGTAGTCTGCCCCCCATTTACAATCTGAAGATTTTTTATTGCTTTTATTCTTTTATTGCCACTGTCGTCCACGACAAGCTCCAGTTCAGAAGCAGTTGCAGTAAGACCATTATTATATGCAAAGAACCTTCCCGGCGCATTTTGAAGCGTTTTCAACATTAAGTTATTTGCTTTTATTTTTATCTGAAGAAAAGTCCTTACATTTTGCTCAAGCAGTCTCGGTCCATATTCACTGTATAATTTAGCAACAAATTCACCCGGCAAGACTACAAGATATGGCATATAATCTTGCGTTCCTGTGTCCACGCTTAGACAAAGTAGAGGCTCAAATCCAAATTCGTCCATCTCAATTTCAATTGGTTCAAAACCTGTATCAGAATTTTCTATATCGAAATACCGTCCAAAATCCAGCACACTATAAGAGAATATTTTTCCATCTATCTCTTGGGATGGGTAACCCCGTTTTCTGGAAATATTTTTAGCATTTGAAAAGAGAACACATCTGACTCTTTCTATTTCGTCAGCTCTTTGATTGATTGTATAAGCTAAGTTGAAACTAGCGGAAGTCTCTTCCAGTTCCTCAAACCATCGGTTTTTTTTGGATTTATTAAAAAAGTTTTCCAAATGCTTAAACTTGGTGTCCATTGTGTCCTTCCTCAGTTCTTGCATTTCAGGTAATTGCCTAAAATCACATACTGACAATGATAAAATTTTATTGTCAAAATCAATAGAATAACCTGAGATATCCATACCTGTTCCTGAATAATAAGCTTCATCCAAGTTTTCTATATCTCCATTTTCAGAAAACACTCTCTCGTAATTTTTAAAAAATATACTATGATCAAAGTTTCCCTCAACATTTGATGTCAAGGCTACTTCATTCATAAATTCACTGTAAGATTCATTAATTTCAGTCAATTTTCTTCTCCTATGATTTTTTCCTCAATTTTTCTATTTTCCACAATGAAATTGCTACATGATTCAATTTTAATGGTATATGTAACATCTAAGATTGAGGGATTAACATTTTCATCAGTCAACAGCGGAAAGCCTGCTTCAACTAAGTATGATTTTCTTAACTGAAGCTTCCATCGTGCTTGATTGTACCTTTCATCGTTCTCAAATCCTACACTCAATAGTGCAACTTTAAAAAGAACACCTGCATTGACATTGGCGGATGCGTATTCATCCCTCATGCTGTTTACAAGTTCCTGAAGGGTTGTTCCTTCCAAATCATCAACTATGATCAACTGATGTACAAGATACAATTCTGCCCCTCTTGAATTGAGTTGCTCAAGAGAAGCTATTTTTATAGGATGATTTGAACTTGCCGAGTTTGTCTTTATTTCTAGAAGCAAATCTAAATATTTAAAGTCTTGAGGGGAACCTTTTGGGCCAATCCAAGCTGAAAAAGCATTTATAGGACTTAATTTACTAAGAAAAATATCCTTCAATATAAGCAGTTCTCCGAAGAGACCAAGTTGCTCTTCTTGACTTAATAAAACATCTCCACTTTTTGATCTAAGAAATTTTTGCCACTCCATTAAGCGCTCTATAATGGCACTAGCGGCCTCATCGTCTCTTCCTTTTTCTATAGGAAATAATAAATGCAGAAGATCAACACAAATTGTTCTAAACAGATCTGAACTCTTTTTATTAACAAGGATCAAGTCGAGCCAAACATGGCCTTGTTCTGTTTTTTTATTTGTAATATCTATTCCGTTTATTCTTGGAAGATTTTTACTGAAATTAAGTTTTGTTCCTGAACTTAAGCGAAACCCAATTGAGCCTTTGTGATCTCGTGTCCAGAATACATTATGAGGGAAGTTGGGGTCGACCCTCCTTGATTTGATGCTTTTCTTATCTGTTGCAACACCGATTTGTTTCCAGGGGTCTTCTGGAATATTGACTTGGTCAAAAAAATTCATTTTATAACTAATTGTAAATTACAAAATTTATTGATAAAAATCGATTTCTTCATCTTCATCGCATTCAAGCTCTGCTTCATCAATCATTATTGAAACTGTATTTCTGTAATAAGTTTCTTCTTGGACTGGGACACTAGTCTTTCCTGGCAAAAACACACTTATTGTTGGGCAATTTGAGTCAAATAATTTAAATTGTGGATTTTTTTCAGAAAGTTTAGGCCTAATTATTTGAATTAGAAGCAAAGGTTTTACTCTGTGATAGTTATACATTACTTCTGAAGGTTCTTCTATCTCGTCAATCTGTTCGTATCTTAAACCGTGCTTTGCATCCGCCCCATTTCCTTCAGCAACTCTTCTTGATGAATTCACTTTATATACATTAAATTCATTTAAAAGAAAACCTCCCCCTCTGAATCTGACATAAAAAGTTTTGCCAGAAATAATTTCATTTTCTGAAAAAATTTTTCCCTTCCGTGGGGATTTGTTGGGAGCCAATGCCACATCCCAAAGTTTAAGTTCTTCAAATCTATCTTCTACATACAATTGCATTAGGGATTTTTTTTTATTGCCATGTAATCTCGCAAATTCAGTGTTTTGATCCGGAAGATAAAATGAATTTATAAAATCTAGAACCATCCCTGCATTTACGTTTTCCCAGAAAAATTCCGGTTTACTAATTAAGCCATTTTGGGATATTTCACCTAGAGACTCTATGAATTCTTTCGTGTTTTTACGATTCTTTTGATTTATTTCTTGGCTATTATGAAGATATGCTCCTTCTTTGGCCCGACCCCGAGGATCAAACGCATATCTTACCTGTTGGGCATTTCTCATCTTGTTGAGAGCTGTAATTCTCAGTCGGCTTGAATGATGTCTTACCTTAAGGCCAAATTCCAAGGGAGTGAGTTCAGCAAAATCCATTACCTTCAACTCATCTTTTAATTCTTGAGAGGCTTCTGTAACAAAAGTATAATGTTCTTTTGATTCTGCTGTCATGAATAGTCTGCACAATTCTGTATATCCATCCCGGTAGCCGAACCATCTAGCCATCTGCATTAGAGAGTCATAGGCTGATGCTTTTCTGAGAGAGTATGAAATTGATAATCCTTCAAGCGTAAGTCCTCTTGAGAGAGCAAATCCTCCCACAGCAATCACTTGAAGTCCATTTTGCTTATTTTTTTCGTAGGAGAGCTTCCCCCCTCTCATATTTACAGTCACTACAATTATTGGCCTTATTGCTTTTTCTAGATTGCGTTGTATTTCAATCCAACTGTTAAAACTGTAGGAAGTACTTTCCAATTTTTTATATTCTTCTATATAGTCCTGTCTTAAATTATGCAAATACTCATTTTTCGAGGCTTCTTCTTCACTAAGTTTGGAATAAAAACTTACTGCATCTTTCAACTCAGTTATGTATTTTTCAATCTGATAAGATATTTCTGATTGCACGGCGTTGAATCTCGATGCATTTACCATCATTGAACTATGCTCTTGTTCTTTTTGTTGAAGAATCCTTATTGCTCTAAAAACAACAAAAAGTCTCAGTGCTTTTTTAAGTGATTCTGGCAATACTGAAAAGTTGTGATCGATTTTATGGTTTAATGGAAGTATTTCCTCGTGATCATTGATCTCTATTATCTGAGAATCAATTTTTTGCTCATTTTCAGAAAAATAGTAATTCGGACCTATATAGTTTGATGGCGGAGAAAGAAGCTTGATAAAATCCGCTGGAAAAAGGTCCGACATTTCCATTTCGTCATCTTTCAAAGGATCTATAAAAATATTTGCGTATGGCGTTGCGGTGTAACCCAAGTAGCATGATTTATCGAATTTCCCCAAAACCCTTCTTATTCCTTCATTGATCTTGGTAGTCCTATCTGGATCTGAAGCAGTATTTATTGAGGCGTTGTCAGCCTCATCATCAATGAGAAGGAGAGGATATGGAACCCTAGTAGTTCGACTATTTGATCTAAGCCATTCATAAATATTTCTAAGAGTTGCAACATTTTTTTTTGTTACAAAAATAATCGGGTCTGAAGTGTTAAATGATATGTTGTTGATTTTAGCTGCTTTTAAGTTGAAATCGGAATCTATAGTAGTAAAAAAAGTTGGATGTTGTGGATTATTTTCTAACTTCGCTGCCCCAATAGCCTCGTATGGCGCCCCCCAAATAGCTTTTTTCCCTATGAATCCCAAATCTAATCGACCCTGAGTCTGAGTCCTTAACAAATTTGTCAGACCTGTCAGTATAATAAAGAATTTATACCCTGCATCAGCGGCTCTGCAGATGACTCCTGTGTAGTTTTCTGTCTTTCCTGCCTGAACATCTCCTATTACCATCCCCCTTCTTTTTAGATATTCTCCATCAGGGTTTCCGCAGAAGTCAGTAATTTCTCTAGTAATATTTCGTAGATTTCTTAAAGATTTTGATGCCCTTCCCTGCCTAAGTAAGTATCTCTCATATCTATCCCAGTAGTGGAAATCTATTTCTTTATTTAATATCCAAGGGACGAAATCTTTTTTCAAAGAAAATCCAGTGCTCTGGGTAATATCATAGTTTGCTTCCACTTCTCTACATATCTGATCAATGATTTGCGGATCCAATTTAAATAATTTATTAATTTCTGTGACATGATTTCTAATTGATACTGGTGTGTGAACATCGTCAGTTTCATTAAATGATTCCAGGAAATAGTTCATCTCTTTTCGATAATTTTTATAAATATCATTCATTTCATTTCCTCTTTTCTAAAACATCTTTTACAATCTCCATATTGGAGCTGAATGGTTCTGTCATTTTCAATCTTTCTTGAAATTTAACAGCATCAAGCAACCCAATAGATGTATCAAGAAGCCGATCTACTAATCTCCTTATTCTCTTCTCATCATCATCCATGATTAAAATTTCTTCTGGTTTTGATGAGAAGTCATTAAAGAATGAATTTGAGGGGAAACAGTCTGCAATCAAATTTAACACATCTTTAAAATAAATCGTCTGTTCATCTTTCAGCTTTTCTTTAAACTCTTTTATTACAATATGATCAGTATTGATCACATACTTAAATTTTCCCCTGGCTTTAGATTTGATCCAAACAGGTTGAATTCCATCAGTATCAAGTGCATTACTTTTGCCTCGAAACACTCTATCTGATTTGCTGATAATTTGATTTTTAACAAGTTCTTTTAGCTCAGATTTCCATTTTGAAGGTATCTGCACTTCTGATTTGTCTACAGTAATTTTCCACTCTAAATCTAATGAATTTGGTATGTCAATTGATATTCGTGCAAGCTTTGAAAGTGATCCAAAAGGGAAAAGCTTAAACCATGTCCCATAAAGGATGAGACGGTTGTTTCTATATACGTAAAACCCTTGATTCTTAATGTATCCATCTTTCCCTCCAAGCTGTTTATGCTCCTCATCGGTCAGTTTATCGTAATGTGGCAGTATGTAAGGTAGAACTTTTACGTTACCATTTTTTCCCATCAATATTTTTTCAGGTAGCTCTTGACTTGAATCTTTGTCAGAAATAAATGGATCAATTGAATCAAGCTCTGAACCGTTTAAAATTATTTTAATTTTTTTTATTCCACGAATCCTTTTAGGTGGATTTATAAATCTATGAAAGGTTTTTGAAAGTTCTTCTTTTGCTGAAATGACGCATTCCAAGAAGTTTTTTTCTACCATCGATCCTTCCTCAGTAAGCCGGTCAGTTTTTTCCCAGATTACTTCTGTTCCGGATTCAATCTCACCAAAAAACTCCGGTGAAATTGCTTCAATTTCTTTTTCTTCAAAGAGATACATTTCCCAATCATTGATATCATCAAGATCCCATTTAGCGCCAACTATATCTTTTTTTCTAGTTAAAACTGTGAGGGATCTCGCTTGCGAGAACGATGCGGTTTTTAGTCCCAGACCGAATCTTCCCATATCATTGGGGTCTCGGTCATTCAATGGACTTTTGCTGGCTGGTTTCATCGCCTGAATAAGTTCCCACTCGCTCATTCCATCGCCATCATCCTTTATTCTGATAGAAGGATTGCCATCGTTCCATTTACAAGTAATTTCTATCGTATCGCAGTTTGCGGTTATGCTGTTGTCTATTAAATCGGCAAGTGCGCTAGGAAGATCATAATTCCCAAAGCTCCTTGATGCTTCCATAATCGAAGTGGCTTCTGGCGGGTTATTTATGAATTTACCCATATCTAAATATTATTTTTATCTGTTAAATCAATTGAATACAGCATAAAGTTAAAAAGATAGTTGGCAATGCCGACTTGAAAACAATTTTACTCCTTAAGAATATTTCACCGTAATATAAAAATGGTCTATGATGAATGACTCTATAAAAAGGTGAATCTTTTCTTTTTCTTTGAGTGAATTGATTATTCAATCATCAGAGCCATGCTTTTCTTCTCCTACCAAATAATGTGAATAATCCTTTAAATAATCATTGTATTGTGTTGCGACGGAATGTTTTTCCAACACCATGTGTATTTGCAGGGATAACTTTGAAAGCATCTAGGACCAACTTAAAATATAACCTTTACATTCATTTCCTATTTTTAATTTTTCAAAGCTAATATTCATAATAATCGCTTTGTTTCTGTTGGCCAGGTATCATATTAATGAGTCTGTTCTTCTTTATAAATCTAAAAGTATATTATATATTTGCAAACTTATCATTGTATTCACTTTTTGTCAACAATCTAAATGACTTGCTCTTGATAGTGCTACTTTCAATTAACTCCGTAGAGGAACCAATAAATCTCAACACAAATGAATTTATCTCATTTAAAAAAAATTTAAAATGATTTGCTTAGTCTAGGTTTTGCGAATGTGTAGTGGACACCAAAAATGAGACAATGATAGTGGGCGTATTTTCAATTTGTACTAACTTGGGATTACCGTGCCGTTAAGAAATATAAATGGTACATGAGGTCAGATGATCAAAAACAACATATAGTGTCTTAAAATAAAAGAACCTGATTTCAAGGAGTTCTCGTTGTCTCTGTTAGTGTAAGCTATATGGGAGCGCAGAAAGATGTTCTAAAGAATGGGTACGCCTCATTCAGATGGCAAAATTGGAAATAGTTTCTTGATGAAATTAAAAACGGTTAATAATGGAACCGTATACTTTACAATAAAAAAACAAGTTTATTGGCCACATCTTGAATAGAATTGAAACAGAATAAAACAGCATCAGCTAATATGTTAGGAGCAATTGCCGGTGACGTTTTGGGTTCCGTCTATGAATTTGATCCCATAAAAACCAAGGATTTTGAATTGCTGGATCCGGAAATTAAAACCGTTCTTGATCAGCTGCGTGCAAGGACCAGGAATTAAGGAGATATGCTGCTTAAGATTTCTCCCTTCGGTCGAAATGACAAAAGTGTGTGAGAGCAAAGGTGAATTGTGAGAGGAAGGCAATTCCGGATTCGCTAAGCTTACGGAATTTGTAGAGGTTTCTCTGGATCCCGGATCAAGTCCGGGATGACAAAGGAGTGAGGTTGACAATTCCGGATTCGCTAAGCTTGCGGAGTTTGTAGTGGTTTCTCTGGATTCCCGCTTTCGCGGGAATGACACAGGAGTGAGGTTGTCAATTTCGGATTCGCTAAGCTTGTGGAATTTGAAGTGGTTTCTCTGGATCCCTGATCAAGTCCGGGATGACAAAGGAGTGAGAAATGACATGCTACGCAAGATTTCTCCATTCGGTCGAAATGACAAAAGTGTAAGATGAAAGGTGAATTGTGAGAGGAAGGCTATTCCGGATTCGCTAAGCTTGCGGAATTTGTAGAGGTTTCTCTGGATCCCCGCTTTCGCGGGAATGACACATGAGTGAGGTTGACAATTTCGGATTCGCTAAGCTTGCGGAATTTGTAGAGGTTTCTCTGGATTCCCGCTTTCGCGGGAATGACACAGGAGTGAGGTTGACAATTTCGGATTCAGTAAGCTTGCGGAGTTTGTCGTGGTTTCACTGGATTCCCGCTTTCGCGGGAATGACACATGAGTGAGGTTGACAATTTCGGATTCGCTAAGCTTGCGGAATTTGTAGAGGTTTCTCTGGATTCCCGCTTTCGCGGGAATGACACAGGAGTGAGGTTGACAATTTCGGATTCAGTAAGCTTGCGGAGTTTGTCGTGGTTTCACTGGATTCCCGCTTTCGCGGGAATGACACATGAGTGAGGTTGACAATTTCGGATTCGCTAAGCTTGTGGAATTTGAAGTGGTTTCTCTGGATCCCGGATCAAGTCCTGGATGACATAGAATGGGGGAATGACATGATACTTAAGATTTCTCCCTTCGGTTGAAATGACAAAAGTGTGAGAGGAAAGGTGAATTGTGAGAGGAAGGTATTTCCGGATTCGCTAAGCTTGTGGAATTTGAAGTGGTTTCTCTGGATCCCGGATCAAGTCCGGGATGACAAAGAAGTGAGGAATGACAAAGAAGTGAGGAATGACAAAGAAGTGAGGAAGGACAAAGAAGTGAGGAAGGACATGCTAACTAAGATTTATCCCTTCGGTCGAAATGACACAGAGGTGTGAGAGGAAAGGTGAATTGCGTTTAGGGCAAATCGAACCTGAATCAGCCATTTAAAATTGAATGTGATTTAAACCACTTAGCTAACTCAGCTTCATTATTAAGACCGGAAGCCAATCTTTCAATAGTAA
>Ga0233433_10002916_pt1 | contig 14386 bp, 9 predicted proteins | sample SI_122_August201_5_FD_179868 | JGI IMG/M metagenome (GOLD analysis project Ga0233433, IMG submission 179868) | Seawater microbial communities from Saanich Inlet, British Columbia, Canada - SI_122_August2016_100_MG | ecosystem: Environmental > Aquatic > Marine > Inlet | place: Canada: British...
TGCAGATCCGGATCAAGCGGACAAAAAACTGTCGAAGCACAAAGTTCAGGTAGTAAAGCAGCGCGCGTCGACTCAGAGGTGCCGACCCTGTTAACTAGGCTATAACCAAATACTGCTCAGGACATTGCAGATGAGCAAATCGATGCTGATTGAGTGACTCGCCCGACCAGCCGAGATCATTTCCTAGGCCGTGAGATGCTGATTAATAACCTGGAGGAATTCAGACCCATATTTTTCCAACTTGCGCTCACCGACGCCAGCTAACTGAGCAAACGCAGTCATGGATTGCGGCAGCAACACACACATTTCCTGTAACGTATTGTCATGGAATATAACGTAGGGGGGCACGCCCTGATCGACGGCAAATTGCCGGCGACGGTCGCGCAGCGCCTCCCACAAAACAACATCTATGTGATCTGCGAGGACTGTTTTGGTTTGCCGCTTGCCTGCCTGCTGCTTTGGGTCACGTCGCAACTCAATGGTTTCCTCACCACGCAGCAGCGGTCGGCACTTCTGCTCCAGTCGTAGTGCCCCGAAACGCTCCATATCAACACTGAGAAAACTTCTCGCGACCAATTGGCGGTAAACCGAACGCCACTGGTTGTTGTCCAGTTCGCCACCCACTCCGTGGATGGCCAACTGGTCATGACCATTCTGAATAATCTTGTCTGAGGTACCCCCCCGTAACACATCGATCAAGTGATTCACGCCAAAGCGCTGGCCAGTTCGATAAACCGCGCTCAACGCTTTTCGCGAGGCGTCAGTACCATCCCAGGTATTGACCGGCTCAAGGCAGGTATCACAGTTTCCGCAAGCTTCAAGCAGCTCATCACCAAAGTAATTCAGCAGAGCCTGCCGCCGACAGCTGGTGATTTCACATAACCCTAGCATGGCGTTGAGACGATGCTGTTCTGCGCGTTTATGCTGCTCACTGCCCTCGGAGCTCTCCATCATCTGCCGGAGTTTGATGACGTCTTGCAAACCATAAATCATCCAGGCATCAGCCGGTTCGCCATCGCGACCTGCTCGCCCGGTTTCCTGATAATAAGACTCCACCGTTTTGGGCAGATCCAGATGCCCTACAAAGCGGACATCCGGTTTATCAATACCCATGCCGAAAGCAATGGTCGCGACCACAATCACGCTCTCCTCGCGCAGAAACCGTGACTGATGGGTAGCACGAGTCTCGGCGGCAAGCCCGGCGTGATAAGGCAGGGCCGTGAAGCCCTCGGTCTGCAGCCAAGAGGCAATATCCTCAGTTTTCTTCCGCGACAGGCAATAAATAATGCCTGCATCCCGCCGGTGCTCCTGCTTCAAGAAGCGCAATAGCTGCGCCTTCACATTGTACTTAAGGGCTATGCGATAGCGGATATTGGGGCGGTCAAAACCAGAGATGTATTTCTCTGCTGCATGTAAGTCAAGTCGAGTTAAAATTTCAGTACGGGTGCGCTCATCCGCTGTGGCGGTGAGTGCAATTCGAGGCACCTGTGGAAAGGTCTCATGCAACAGACTCAGACGCAGGTAGTCAGAACGGAAATCGTGCCCCCACTGCGAGACACAGTGAGCCTCATCGATAGCAAACAAGGCGATAGATACCTGCTTCAACAGATGTAACATACTTTCCTGCTTGAGCCGCTCCGGGGCTATATAGAGAAGGTCGAGCTCACCGTCTAACAGTTTTGCTTCTATCGCTTGCGCAGTTGCAGGGTCCTGGGTCGAATTCAGGAAACTGGCTCGTACACCGAGCTCCTGCAGGGCATCCACCTGGTCTTGCATCAACGCGATCAGCGGCGAAATAACCACACCACAGCCATCTCGCACTAATGCCGGAATCTGGTAACACAGCGATTTCCCGCCGCCAGTTGGCATCAACACCAAAACATCTCTACCCTGCACCACAGCTTCTATAATATCGCCCTGGGAGTCCCGGAAAGTATCGAATCCGTAGGTGTGTTGCAGGTAATAATGGGCATCATTCATGGACGAGCAGTGTACTCGCATTCGCAACCCCAACCAAACTCCTGTATAAGAGCGCTATGAAAATCCCCAAACGCATATTACCCCTGATTGAAGATGGCCTCGTTGACGAAGTCGTGGGTCAATTAATGAGCGGAAAAGAGGCTACAGTGTACATGGTTCGCTGTGGGGCTGAGATCCGTTGCGCCAAGGTTTACAAGGAAGCTAGCAAGCGCAGCTTCAAACAGGCCGTGGAGTACCAAGAGGGTCGCAAGGGCCGCAATACCCGTCGGCAACGAGCCATGCAAAAGCGTTCCAGATTTGGCCGGCAACAGCAGGAAGAAGCCTGGCATACTGCCGAGGTCGATGCCCTTTACAAGCTTGAACGTGCCGGCGTTCGGGTACCCAGGCCCTATGGCTGTATTGATGGCGTGCTGCTCATGGACCTGATCACCGATGACGCCGGGGAAGTGGCGCCGCGTTTGAACGAAGTAGCACTGACTCGAGAACAAGCGCTTGAAGATCACGCAACAATGATGAGCTACGTTGTTAAAATGCTCTGTGCAGGCCTGGTCCACGGTGATTTATCTGAATTCAATGTGCTAGTGGACGCTGACGGCCCGGTCATCATTGATCTGCCCCAGGCAGTGGATGCTGCCGCCAACAACCACGCCCAGTCGATGCTGGAAAGAGATGTTAATAATATGACCGCCTATTACGGTCTGTATGCGCCAGAACTGTTGGCTAGCAAATACGCCAAGGAAATGTGGGCGCTCTACCAGGAAGGTGAGCTGACACCGGACACTGTACTGACCGGTCTTTTCCAGGAAGACGAAAGTGCTGCCGACCTGGATGGCGTCATGCTGGAGATAAAAGAAGTCATGGAACAAGAAGAAAAGCGTCAACAACGCCTGCTTGAAGCAGCCAGAGATGAAACGTGACCGACTTAGCCTTTAGCACCCTTAATCTACCACCAGCGCAGTTGGCTAATCTCATTAATCTTGGCTACAAGCAAATGACCGACATCCAGGCAGCAGCACTACCCCTGGGACTTGCCGGCAAAGACTTGATTGCAAAGGCGAAAACCGGCAGCGGTAAAACCGCCACCTTTGCGCTGCCATTACTCACTAAATTAAACCCCCGAGATTTTGGTACACAGGCACTGATATTGTGTCCGACTCGTGAGCTAGCTAGCCAGGTCGCCGGAGAGGTTCGACGCCTGGCCCGCTACCAACAGAACATTAAGGTAGTCGTACTGTGCGGTGGCCAATCCATCGGCCCGCAAATAGGCTCACTGGAACACGGCGCTCACATCGTAGTAGGTACTCCCGGTCGCATCAAAGACCATTTGCGCAAACAAACTCTTTCTCTTGGCCGGGTTGGTACCCTGGTGCTGGATGAAGCTGACCGCATGCTGGAAATGGGTTTCATTGACGATATCAGCAGCATCATTAAACACACCCCTGGAACACGCCAGACGCTACTGTTTTCTGCCACCTATCCTGATGATATACGCGCCCTGAGCGACCGCTTTCAACGCGCGCCCGAACAAGTCAGCGTCGAAGCCCTGGTTGACAACAACCAGATTGATCAGCAGTTCTATATTTGTCAGGCTAAAGACAAGTTATCAGGGCTCGAGAAGCTCTTGAGGCATTTCCGACCCGATAGCGCTGTGGTGTTCTGTAATACCAAAGAGGCCACTCGCACGGTTTGCGCTCAGCTAAACCGCAGTGGCGTTGCCGCGCTGGCATTAAACGGCGACCTGGAACAGCGTGATCGCGACCAGGTACTGGTGCAGTTTCGTCAGCAAAGCTGCCGAGTACTGGTTGCCACAGAAGTAGCTGCCCGTGGGCTGGACATAGTCGGACTGCCTGCCGTAATCAACTTTGACCTGCCTCACGATCCGGAAACCTACGTACACCGAATTGGCCGTACCGGCCGCGCCGAACACCAGGGCCTGGCCCTGACTCTGTTCGCCGATACCGAACGCTACAAGGTGGATGCGATCTGCGCCTACCAGGGTCGAAAATTGAGCTTCGAAGCACTACAAACCCTGCCCGACCAACCTCAGGCGCTAGCAGAACCCGCTTTTGTAACGCTGGCGATTGCCGGCGGTCGCAAAGACAAAGTCAGGCCCGGCGATATCCTTGGCGCCCTCACTGGCGATGGCGGTATTATTGGCAGTGCGGTGGGTAAAATTGATGTCATGGATTTCGCAGCCTATGTTGCCATCGACAGCAAGCTTGCAGACCAGGGCCTCAACCGACTCAGCAATGGCAAAATAAAGGGTCGTAAGTTCAAAGTGCGCAAACTCAGGGGCCAGTCGCGCTAGCGCTTGTGCAGCACAGTGATCCGGCTCTTACAGAAAAATCTGCTGCAACCGCCGATCATAATTGTCCTGCAGATCAATCCTGTACTCGTTTTGCTTTGGGTCACTGGCATAGCTGCAGTGTCTGATAAACAAGCGCAGATTCCCTTCTTTGGCCATCACCTGTATAAACTATAACCCGGCTGATTCAGCTCTGTTTCAATCTGGTGGTTATAGTCAATACTACTGGCTGCATAGGATGAATATGCGCAATTCGGTTAAAGCATTACCTAGGCTGAGCAGAGCTTACAAGCCATGCCAACTGGTATTTCTGAGAAACACAAAGCAGCCCTTAGGCGCATACGCCAAACAAAAAACCAAAACCGAACTAAGGTTGCTAAATCAATAGCCCGGGTAGATACTCTTTTAAGGTTTGAGAGATGATTACGCTATTTTAAGCATGCTTTGGACCCCTGAGGTGATACCTAGAAGAAAATACCTTCTTGGTACAATCGACCACCGGTCTGTCTTAGATACATTCCGCGCATAGGATACAGAGGCCTGCGAGTGGATCATGATACCTTGATCACAAAACTGTCTTAATTTATGCAAGTCAAATTAATTTTCTTTATGAGGAGCTTGGAATGAGCAAATTACAATTAATCTGTGTTATTGCGATTATGAGCATCAGCTCTTTTGGCTTTGCTGACTCAAATGAAGCAGAGGTCTTGAAAGCATTATCGGCATACATGGAGGCACGCAATACCCGGGATTTTAAGACAGTTATAGCTATGTCCAGTAAATCTGGAACCTTAGATACTAACTCTGATGGGAGTTTCCACAAGCCTGAGGCTAGGCAAACCGTTGCATTTTGGGAAAAAAGTGGTAGCGCATTGACTCAGTATTTTTATCCCGAAGCAACCTCCATTGGCGACGGTGTGGTTCATGTAAGGTTTTACTCCGAAGGCATGGTCGGCGACGCCGGCAACATGAGCGATTACAGAACTAGAGTAACAATGAACTGGGTCAAAGAGAGTGGTAATTGGGTTTTAAGAAGTGCTCATTATTCTCCAGCCAACTACGGCGGGGTTCACCAGACACAAGTTTCTGACTTCGAAGACGAATAGAAATGAGTTAGCGATAAAGCAAACTATTCTCCATCCGGCTTAAGCATTAACACAATAATTAAAGGAAAAATTTAAAGAAAAACCTGGCTATTATATTATTTGCACTGGCTGCCTTTTGAACCAGCTCAGCACCGGTAATTGGCGGTGTCGAGACCTTAGCTTGTAATTTTTCTGAAGGAAAAAACATGGATGACTTCATGAAAGTTGTTCAAAAATGGGATGCGTGGGCTTCTGTGTTGAGCCCTGGAAAACATAGTCTGCCAGCTTTTATTACGACCATAGATAATCTACCACAAACTGATGTATCTGCTGGTAACTCAATGCCGTTGGCATAGCTAAGCGCCTGGCAGTTTCCCACTGGCAGTATTTTCCAGGCCTTTAAAATTTAACCCGTAATTTAGGGAGGAATACTTCTTGATAAAAAATATCATACAAAAGCAAAATTGCCTGGTAGAGCCTATTGTTTGGCGACTGCATAGAGAATAGGCCGCGAACTTGCAAGAAAAAATCGGCTACCAGATAGTTTGACGTCCCGATAGCCAAAGTGACTCAGCTATATCAGTACGAGTCAGGAGGAAACCGCGATTAGTGAACTGTTTTAGTATGATGCGTCCAGTTTTGGTTCACAGCGTTTTACTAAGCCATTGGAAAATCTTCGACGCCTCATCAGGAGGCAAGTTATGACCGGTATCCATCCAATGAATTTCAGTTGATTCTCCAAAGTGTTTTTGAAGTGGTTTAACAGATTTTTCTGCATCATAGTCGCTATCAAAACGCCCATTAATAAGGAAGGTAGGAGTTGGCGAGATTCTGCCTACATAGTTCGCGGGGCATGCAGCTGCAAGATGCCCTCTTTCAAGTCGATCAAAGTGTCCTGAAATTGCAAGAGCTACTGCGTCGAACCTTTTTTCAACTCCTGTAATTATGAATCCGAGTTCAGCACCTCTGCTAATACCTAAATAACCTATTTTTGTTGGATTAGCTTTATAGTGCCTAGTTAACAGGTCGTATGATCTACCTACATCCTTAACCGTTTGAATTACCCATTCTAAATATAGTGATTTACGATTGTATAAGTTATTGGCTTTATCATCGTTCTTGAAGGTCGTCAGAAGTCCTGTTTTTCTCTCTCCGAAATGAAGTAAATCTATGGCTAAAACATTCACTCCATGGCGTATTAAACCTTTCACAACCCTATTGTACATACCATCTTTACCGCTAGCTGAACCTCCATGTACCACAATCACATGGGGACGTGCGATTGATTCAAGGCTATTAAGCCTATAATAATCTGCTGTTACAGCAATGTCCGAAGTACTTTGAAATGTTATTCTCTCTTTATAAATACCCTCTTCATGAGACCTTTCTCGAACCTTTAAATTAAAGTCTAAATCCGACTCATAGGTAAAAAACCCTAGGTAATTCTGGAAGACTTCATCGCTAACCGGTGATTCTAGCCATTGGTCTGAATCCCATTGAGCATAGGCAGAATTAGAAATCCCTAGAAGGCCGACAGGAATCAATAAAAAATGTATTACTGCTAGTCGATAATTCTTGAACATCGAAATCCTATATTCTCACCCGTAAACAATAATGGTAATTCTTCGAGCATATTTATGTCAAAAATATAAACAGGATCCTGCCATGATCCCCCTAGCGTTAGCGCCATCGAGCTATCAAAATCTACAAGCTCTACCCATTCCCGCACATTTCCTGCTAAATCATAAACACCATACTTGCTAGCTCCTGCCGGGTGCGAACCGACGTCCCAGGAGCCTTGAGATTCGAAATTAGCCCGCTCTGTTATCAGCGTAACATTATTTCCCCATGGATATTGATATTCAGAGTCGCTCAAAGCGGCTCGCCACCATTGCCGATAGCTAGGTAACCTCTTTCCAGCCCATCGGCAATAAGCATCTGCTTCGTACCAGGTTATTGACGATACTGGCAACAAGCTGGATTTCTCTGGATAAAGGGAGCCTGACCAGTTTCGGGGCCCTGGCAAACCCGTTATGTCGACTAGCTTGTTTGAGATATGATTTTGGCTTATTTTCCAGACCGAACCATTTTTGTATCCTCCGGAATTTACAAATTTTGAGAATTGTTCGTTAGTTATTTCAGTCTGATCTATTAAGAACTCCGGTATTCTTAAGCTAAGCGAATCAGAAACAAGAAAGCCATCATCAACATGGGCCATACCTGAAGTCAGAGAAGAATTGGGTGTAAGGTTAACTTCTCTATTTTGTTTTCTATCTACCGCTATTTCCAGGACAAACTTTAAACTGTTGTATCCATCAGAAGATATTTCAAATAGATACTCGCCAATTGGCAGTGTTAATTCCTTTAATGGCGTGTTTGAAGAAATTAACTCTCCCTTTTCAGGGTCTGATATATAACGGTATGTCACCTCTGCCTTGCTTGGCATCGTGCTCAGCGAAATGTAACCTGTAGCGCTGTTTAGTACATTCTCAACCACTGCCTCATCAAAATTATCTTCCGCTATTTGCGCCGTTTCACTCGAATCATTGTATGAGAAAAATAATATCCCGATCAGGGTAATAATAAGAGTGATAATGGCTCCTGAAATAAATGCACGCCGCCATGGGATTGTAGAGCTGAGTTTATTCTTTGGTTTGTCATATACATCTGGTTCAGATGATTTATGCTCTGGGCTTTGAGTATTATTTGATTCAAGGTTTTTCCCAATAAACGCAGTAGCCAAAACAACCGGCAGGAAAAGAACCAAAATTGCGAGCGCCGCAGCAGGAAACCAAACGGGCAGGCCAGCAGTTTCTGTAAGACTTGATATAACTTCAAATGCACCCCACCCGGCAAACAAATAGACACCAGTAACTTGCCAAAGTGAGCGGCTGCTAATTTCTGCTATCAAACGTCTAAGATTCATTGATTCAGCATAACACTCATCCACATACCCTGTGCTTTTTCAAAGGCACACAATAACGGTTTACCAATTAAGTAAAACATCTATTTCTTTACGAGTTTAATCTAAGTCCTAAAGTATTCTAGATCAATCCTCCATTTCATTTCCTAAACATACTCCTATAACCTATAACCGCGCTACCCACTTGCCAGTCAATCCTGGGGCGACAAAACCAGATCCGCAAGCCAGGCGCCAAGCAGCTCCCATACCGGTCCAAAAGGTATGCCAAGTTTGTATTTAAGCGAATTGTAATTCCGTTGCTATCCCTCCCCTTTTACTATTACGCTTCAATATGATTCCAGAATTATCATTTTGATATCAGAATCATAGACCACCGCGCAATAAAGCTATGAAACCACGTTTACAATCGAATTGACCAAGTTCACGCAAGAAAATGAAAGCTCTGGAGTACGGCAGAGTTCTAGTGATTCAGAACTACTGGGTGGTGATTCTCACTTGGACCCGTCCGAATCAAGTGCAATTACCTTAACAATCGGGGCTAATGGCACTCAACTCCCATTCAGCTCCAACTTCTACTATATAAACCCACATTCCAGAGAGGAGGAGAAGGAAAGCTAGCTTTGGACGGGAAACTGATAGCAATGCGCCTGGTTTCGAGACTTCCATACTGACTGTGCTGACTAGGGCCCTGGCAGCACTAACCAGCTCATCCAAGCTACTCAGGAGGAATCTAAACTACCGCCGGTTTATCAACCCAACCTAACCAGAAATGGCGATATCAGCGAACCTGACATGGGGCATCCGGGCTGATTTCTCCCAGTTCCAGTATTGATCTTTACCAATCAGGGAGATCTTGCCAAGCATCTCATAAAAGTTGCCGGCGACGGTGATACCTCGTACGGGCTGAATGCGTTCGCCATCCTGACAAAGATAACCAGAGGCGCCAAAACTGAAATTACCCGATATGGCATTGGCACCCGAGTGCAAACCCGTCAGATCGGTCAGCAGTAGATACTTGCCAGCAAAAAGGTCTGTGGATGTTGCCTCACCGGCAGCGATTTCAACCTGGTGCAAGCCAACACCCATGGTTGACTTGGGACTACGCGAAGCATGGCCGGTTGTTGCGACGTCAAAAAATGAAGCCGTAGCACTATTATGAATGAGCGTATTTAGCACACCATCCGTAATCAGTGGCGTGGCCGCAGTCGCAATACCTTCTGCATCGAAGAGGCTATAACCAAAGCCCTGGCTATTTAAAGGCTGGTCAATGATATTAAGGCGAGTATCGGCGATAGTATGACCCAACTTTTCCCGCATCGGGTTGACGCCATCCTTGGCAGACTTGCCGGAGAACATCAGCGAAAACACCCCGAACAGTGATGCCTGCATTTCTTCATCGAAGATAACTTCATAATGCCCGCTTTCTACCGGACTACCCTCAAGAATATCAATGGTATTGCTATAGGCCCTTGCAACGAGATCATTGACGTTAAGGTCAGCAAACAGCCGGTTGGCCTGGCCCGCGCCTTCCATGGCATTTTTGTCGCCATCTTCAATCAGCGCATAAGCATAAGCAACGCACATCCGGCTTTTAGAGCGGGCGTTTAAGCCAGCGCTGGAGAAGATATGTCGCTGGCCGGTAATATCCTGGACGCTGTTATAAGGCACATTCTTAACCTTGGGCTTAGCCACCAGGTCTCGCTCCATGCCCAGAGAAAATTCTATCTTACGCTCAATGCTGACTTCTTCAGCTGGACACAGAACGGTATCGTCTGTCATTAGTTGGGCGTTATTAAGCTGAATGCTTTCATGTGCTTCTGTAGCGGTAAAACTCGCATTGGTCAGCGCCTGCTCTACCAAAGAATTCAGCGCGGTTTTGTCAACAGCCTCGCTATAGGCTGTGCCAACCTTACCGTCCTTTATGACCCTTAAACCCAATATCTGACTGGAGCTGACTTTGTATTCTTCCAGTTCCCCTTCGCTCGCCTTTAACGACAAGGACTCGCCTTGATCGATGATCAAGTCACCCGTCGCGCCGCTTGCCTTGACCAGATCAATCACCTGCTGAGCCTGGGTTTCAATACTCATCAGGCGTTTCCCCCGACCAGAATATCATCCACTTTTAAGGTAGCCTGACCGACGCTGGTTGGAACGGCCCCGGAGACCGACCCACACATCCCACAGGCCAGGGAAAAGTCTTTGCCAACCATGGAAATTTCCTTTAACACCGCTGGCCCTGTGCTGATCAAGGTCGCTGCTTTAACCGGATATTGAATCTTGCCATTTTCAATATAGTAGCCTTCAGTGACTGCAAAATTGAATTCACCGGTGCCGGGCTGGACCGAGCCCCCTCCCATGTGGGATGCATAAATACCCCTATCAATGGATCCAATCATGTCATCCAATTCGGCATCTCCAGGTTCGATAAAGGTGTTTCTCATTCTTGAAGCGGGTGCGAATTTGTATGATTCACGGCGCCCAGACCCTGTGGCTGAAAACCCGGTTTGCTGAGCACCAATTCTGTCAACCAGGAAACTGGTGAGCTGGCCATCTTTAATTAATTGGGTGCGCTGGGTGTCCAGGCCCTCATCGTCGATGTTTATTGAACCCCACTGCTTGAGCAGAAGACCATCATCTACGGCATTAACGCACGGGTTCGCAATCATCTGCCCCATCTGGTCATGGAAGACTGACGCTTTTTTTGCAACCGAGGTGGTCTCCAGTAAATGGCCACAAGCTTCATGGAAGATAACCCCGCCAAAGCCGTTGCCTATGATGACTGGCATCCGGCCAGATGGACAGGCCCTGGCACTGAGATTAACCAGTGCTTGCCGGGAGGCTTCTGAGCCTGTTTTCTCGGCACTAATATCATCCTGCAGTTCCCAGCCTAGTAAACCGCCATCACTCCACGAACCCGTTGCTTGCTCAGAGCCATCCGAGGCAATCGATGTCAGGCCGGTTCGTATGTACTGACGCGTGTCCGTGGTATGCAAGCCTTCGCTATTAAATAATTCGATATTTTGTTCTTTCTGTCTGCAACTGCCCCGGGTCTGCGAGATCATATTACCAGCAGCACGGGCCGCAGCATCTGCCGCCATTAAAAAGGCAACTTTGCTTTCCACTTCAGAGTCTATGGATAGTGTTCGCTGAGCGGAGTGTAAATCTTCAACTTTCCGGAAATCAAAGTTTGTTGATGAGATTCCTGGCACTCGCAGGTCCTTGGCCGCCAGTTCTGACATAATACGCTTTAGTTCGTCGGCTTCAGGCTTGTTGGTATAGCCATAAAGCACCTTGCTGCCATACACCAGGCGAATACCAATACCGAAATCAATGCCAGACTCGACGGATTGAACCTGGTTACTCAGCGTGCTGACGGTATTGCTCTGACTTTGTTCTACAAAAAGCTCTGCAAAGTCTGCCCCCAATGAAATCCCGTGATCAATAACGGATTGCGCTGACTGTGGGTTAAGCATGGTATGTCCTTTAAGGGCGGTTGAGTTGGTCGAAGCGGTGAGTATAAACCGTGAAACCCGGTGACGATAGTAGACGCTATTCAAACGCCCTAATTTGAACCAGCTGGTAAATTCTCGCCAGTATTGCTAATGCCTGTGTTAGAGATCCTAGATCAGCATTTTCTTTAGCTAGCCAGTTACTCCTGAAACGGTTCCCTTGCGCGCCACTAGGCGATAACCAATGTCATTTGATGGTCATAGCCAGCTCAAACTGCAGGGTTAAATCTGCTGCTGTCACTTAAGGTGCCTGCCACGGATAGCAAATCAAAGCCAGGAACTTCCTTCCATTCCGGACTGGATCATTGCCGCAACCGGAGGTCTAATTTAGAATCATTCGCCGGTCCGATGTTTTACTTTCTCCATGAAGTGATTAAAGTGCAATTAAGCGAGCCCGTTTGGTGTTGAGGTGACAGCAGAATAAATGAATGACAGTACAGCTCTAGACAAAATAATGCAGGTTGGTGATGCTTTTCTCGATTGCCTCACCGTGGTGGATAGCAATGATGCAGAAAGACCCTGTATTTATGCGAATCACAAATTTTATGAACAGGTCGGCTATGCAAAGGACCAAGTCCTTGGCAGAAACCTGGCGTTCCTGCAAGGTGAAGCCACGGATTCGAAAGCCGTTGACTATATGCGCTTATCTTTTAGTGCAGGGGAAGCCTGCTGCATTGATATCGCTAATTATCGAAGTGATGGCTCCACCTTCATGAATCGGTTGGTTATGTTACCGATTAAAGAACATGACCAAAACTTTTATATCGGGTTCCAAAACATTTTACAGGGTGACATTTCAGATCTTAAGCAACTGCCGTTGAGTTCAAACGCTGAAATATCGCATATCCTTAATAATCTGTTGAGTAAGCTGATGTTAAGTCAGCAGGTTACCGGTACTGGCGATATTGACTTATCCCTTCAAACTCGCAATTTTCTTGAAACCTTTAACGAAATTAATCATTTTTGTCTGAATATAGAATCCTCTCAAACCCGGGCAGGTCATAACCCTTTCGCCAGCAAGTGAGGGGATCTAAATCGCCCCAGCTTCAATCTTTTAGTGACCTGGCTGTCTTACCATGAAAACCGCTCGTCTACTACCCTAGAGACCTTAAGGTCTCTAGGGTAGTCTCCACCTCTGCGTTATCAATCAACTGGCTGGGTCAGCATCATCGTTTATTACATAGAACTAACAACGCCACTTACCTCACCCAACCAAAACGTACTACTACCAAGGCCGGTAAACGAATGATTCAAGACCCCAGGCCTTGGTAAATTTTCCTGGACTAAGGTGGCCTGATTTATTCCTGGGAACTACTTCTCATCTCAGCACTGATTTCTCTACCACGGCAGGTGTTTTTAATTGCAGTACTGCTGCTAGGGTAATGCGTAAGGATTTTCACCATTCTCTGGCAGGATAACGTTGTTGCCGGCTTTGTAGTCTTCCCAGGCCATCGCAAGCGCGGCGACCCTGTCAGGGTTTTTGGCGGCAAGGTCGTTAGTTTCCGCAGGATCATCATCGAGATTAAAGAGCTGCCACTCGCCATTACCAAACGGCGCAGCCTGGTTAACCATTTTCCACGGGCCCTGGCGAATCGCCTGGCGGCCAAACAGTTCCCAGGCATTGATATCTTCCGCCGAGTAAACTGCAACCTGCGGATTACGCAAATGGGGAAGGAATGATTTTCCAGTCATAGGCAACACCTCCCTGCCCTTATAAACGCTTCCCGGATGTTTAGCATTGGCCAGCTCAAGCAGAGTTGGAGCAATATCTTTTACACTCATGACCTCACTATCCATGTCACCTTTATAAGGAAGATCTCCAAACCGGATGATCGACGGTACTTTAATACCCCCCTCCGAGACGAAACTTTTAAAGTCACGAAATGGCCCACCACTGGCTTGGGCCCATTGGGCGCCATAATAGGCATAGGAACCCGACTTACCCATATTCTCAAGACTGTTATCAAAGGCTCGCCGAATCCACTCATCGTTATCCCCCAACGAGCCTATATTGTTTCCCTCTGCACCGTTGTCAGAAAAAAACATGATGAAAGTATTCTCATACTCACCAGTTTCTCTTAGATGAGTGATCACTCTGCCAATATTGCGATCGAGATTTTCGACCATGGCTGAAAAAATTTCCATTTTACGCGCTTCGATCTTCTGCTGGTCGGTACTGAGGTCGTCCCAGGCTGCTATGTAAGGCGCGCTCATTGCCGCAACGCTCGCTTTATCCATAATTCCCGACTCGCGCAGCCCAGTAATACGCGCCTCTCGCAGCTTTTCATACCCTGCGTCGTAGACCCCTTCATAAAGATCGAGATCCTCCTCAGGAACCTGCAGCGGCCAGTGGGGTGCGGTATAGGCAAGATAACCAAAAAACGGCTTACCGTTCTCGCGACCTTGACCAATATAATCGATCATTTTATCGGTGAAGTAATCTGAGGAATAAAAATCTGACGGAAGCACCGCAACTTCGCCGTTTTCACGATAATCGGCAACCCACGATTCGAGTAATCCCAGTCGATCAGCGAAATGACTGGCACCACCCTGAACCAGATAAAATGCTTGTTCAAACCCTCGA
>Ga0233433_10002917_pt1 | contig 14384 bp, 10 predicted proteins | sample SI_122_August201_5_FD_179868 | JGI IMG/M metagenome (GOLD analysis project Ga0233433, IMG submission 179868) | Seawater microbial communities from Saanich Inlet, British Columbia, Canada - SI_122_August2016_100_MG | ecosystem: Environmental > Aquatic > Marine > Inlet | place: Canada: British...
TTGAAGTCTTGATGGGGCGGCACGTTGGCCATATCCAGGCAATTGCCGTCCACGTCGAACTTCCAGCCGTGATAGACGCAGCGGATGCCGTCTTCTTCGTTACGCCCAAAGAACAGCGAGGCGCAGCGGTGCGGACAACGATGATCCAAGACGCCGATGCGCCCGGAGGTGTCGCGAAACGCAATGAGCTTTTCCGACATCAACATGAAGCGCACCGGATCACCATCGGTAATCAGCTCCGATGATTTCAGCGCCGGCATCCAATATTGGCGCATCAGCTCGCCCATCGCTGAGCCCGGACCGGTTTGTGTCAGAATGTCGTTTTCGACTTGGCTGGTCATGTTCCCCCTACTCCGCCGCCTTGGCTATGGCGCGCATGTGGTCTTCGTAGGCGTTCATCCAATCAACGTCGGCGGGCGAGACGTAGCTGCCCGAGCGCACCCCTTGCATGATGGCCGCATCGCCACGCACCACCGGCAGGCTTCCATCTTTCTGGAAAGCCCGCACCGCGCCCAAAATGCGGCGCCGGGTCTTGGCGATCATTTCATCGGACGCCGACAGATGCTCTTGCGTGCGGTCGGTGATGGCGCCCATGCTTTCGGTGACCGCCTGGTCCTGCAAATGGATGTTGCTGATGCCGGTGTAGCTTTCGGATCGCTGAATATCCCGGTCGATCAGGTAGTCATTACCGGCATTGGCCGCCAGGCGCCAGCGGCCCAGCCAACTTGTATCGTTGGACCGAAATTCGCTATCGACGCCATCGCCGCGAAGGCGTTTGCCGCTCTTGTCCTTGCGCATGCGCTTGCGGGTATCTTTGTGGATGAACTCATAAAACATGGTGTGCGTGTCATCGAGCGGCACCCAGGCGCGGCCGATGATGTTGATATCGATGGGCCGGTTCGGCGGCAGCGCCCAAAACGGAAAGACATAATGGGCGAGCCGCCAATAGGTGTCGCCGCCGCCTTCGGTGGACCGAAACGAGGCGTATTTGGTGCCGTATTCGGTCTCGGCGACGATGTATTCTGGCGCCCTGGCGGCGACCACATGCTGCTGGTCGTTGTCGGCAGCGACATTGCCGGCCTGGGCGGCGCCCAGATGCAGAAAGCTCAAATGGGAGGTGTCAATATCACCCTCCAGCCCCTGCAGCCAGTTGCAATCGCGCTGCGCCGTGCGGATGAGCACCTGGTCTTCGGGCAACAAGGTCGCTTCGATCTCCGGCAAGGCCGGGATCTCCGATTGATCGCCCATATAAACCCAAATCATTCCGTTTCGCTCATGGGTATTATAGGCATTCGCCTTTACCTTGTGCTTGAAATCCTGGTGCGAGGGCACGTTGGCCATATCCAGGCAATTGCCGTCCACGTCGAACTTCCAGCCGTGATAGACGCAGCGGATGCCGTCTTCTTCGTTACGCCCAAAGAACAGCGAGGCGCAGCGGTGCGGACAACGATGGTCCATGATGCCCACCCGGCCCGAGGTGTCGCGAAACGCGATCAGCTTTTCACCCAAAAGCATGAGGCGCAGTGGATCACCGTCGGCCTCCAACTCTGACGACAAGGCGGCGGGTATCCAGAATTTCCGCATGAAGCCGCCCATGGCCGATCCCGGCCCGACGCGGCTTAAGGTTTCATTATCGCTGGCCCGGCTCATCGGTTGCGCTCTCTATTCCGCGGCGTCCGGCAGCGGGTAGCGCACTGGATTGTCGGCGATGATTTTGGCGTAGGCGTCTAGCCAGTTCAATTCGGCGGGCGCCACATACTGGCCGCTGCGAATACCATGATAGACGTGCGGATCGCTGGCGCTGACCGGAGCTGTCCCGTCCTTGGCGTGGATGCGGGCGGCTTTGATCAACATGCGGCGCACCCGGTTGATCATCATATCAGACGGCGCCAACTGCTCGAACGTGCGATCCACAATGGGGCCCATGCCCTCGTTGATGGCGTGGTCCTGGACGACGATGCCGTGGATGCCGGTATAGGTCTCTTCGCGCTGCACATCGCGGTCGATCATGTAGTCGTTGCCGGCATTGGCGGTCAGCCGCCAGCGGCCATACCAATCGGTTGAATTGGGCTCATATTCCAGATCCATGGAGCCGCCGGGAATGGCGCGCACTTCGCGCCCGTAGGGATCGTTCTTGATGACCATGACCAAGATCATCGTGTGGGTGTCATCCATGGGCACATAGGCGCGGGCCATAAAATTGCTCTCGATCACATTGACCGGTGGCAAGGCCCAGAACGGAAACATGAAGTGGGCGACGCGCCAATAGAGATTGCCTTCGTCGGCGGGGCGGTGGGCGCCGTACATGAAGCCGTAATCGGTCTCCTCGGTGATATATTCTGGCGCCCGGTTGGCCACCGAATATTTGCGGATGCCGTCCTTGGGAAAGGTCGAGCTGTCGAGATTGCCGTAGTGCAAAAGCCCCACATGGGAGGTGTCGATCTCGCCTTCGATGGCCTGTAGCCAGTTGCATTCCCGCTGGTGAAAGCCGATCTCCATCTCGGCATCGGGGATCAGGGTGGCCTCGATCTCGGGCAGTTCCGGCACATTGTCTTGGTCGCCCATGAACACCCAGATAAGGCCATTGCGCTCTTCGGCCTTATAGGCTTTCGCCTTCACTTTATGTTTGAAATCCTGATGCGGGGGCACGTTGGCCATGTCCAGGCAATTGCCGTGGACGTCGAACTTCCAGCCATGATAGACGCAGCGGATGCCGTCCTCTTCGTTGCGTCCGAAAAAGAAAGAGGCGCAGCGATGCGGGCAGCGATGGTCCATGACGCCGACGCGGCCAGACGAATCCCGAAAGGCAATCAGCTTTTCGCCGAGCAGCATAAGGCGCATGGGATCGCCGTCTGCGGCCAGCTCATCGGACTTGGCGGCCGGCAGCCAGTATTGGCGCATCAGATCGCCCATGGGCGTTCCCGCGCCCACTTGAGTTAGGGTTTCGTTTTCCGCATTGGTGGTCATGTTTACAAAATTCCCCTATCCCTTGAGGGATTCCGTTTTCTTACCTTTGTCGAAGTTATATTATGGCACTCAATCAGACAAAAGATAGATCAATTCGTTTCAGGAGATGGTGACAAAGTGGAAGCCCCTACAGCCAACAAACTTGGACAATTCATTGAAGGGCAACTCGCGCAAGGGTTCATCACCGCGCTGATTGTGCTTAACGCGATTAGCCTCGGGTTGGAAACCAACACCGGGATTGTGACCTTGTATGGAGATATTTTGCATAAATTCGACGTCTTCGTTCTCGCCATATTTTGTATCGAGATCGGTGGGAAACTGCTCTACCGGCGTCTGGGGTTTTTCAAAAACGGATGGAACTTATTTGATTTCGCCATCGTCGCCATTGCGCTGGTGCCAAGCTCCGGCCCCCTTGCCGTACTACGCACCTTGCGCATATTCCGGGCCATGCGCCTGTTATCGGTGGTGCCGTCCATGCGCAAGGTTATCCAGGCTTTGCTGACGGCCATTCCCGGCATATTTTCTGTAGGACTGATGATCCTCTTGATCTTTTATGTCAGCGCCGTTTTGGCCACCAATTTTTTTGGCGCGTCATTTGACGAATGGTTCGGCGGCATCGGGAAGTCCATGTTTACGTTGTTCCAAATCATGACCCTGGAAAGTTGGTCCATGGGGATCGTGCGACCGGTGATGAAAGAATTCCCGCTGGCCTGGATATTTTTCGTGCTGTTCATCTTGGTCACTACCTTCGCCGTATTGAACCTTTTCATCGGGATCATCGTCGATGCCATGCAAAGACAAAGCCTGGATGAGCAACAGGCTCGGCACGGGGAAGGCGGCGATACATTGCCGGAAGCGGAAAAAATTTACACCGAACTCCAGAACCTGCGCACCGAGGTGCGTGCCCTCACCGCGGCGCTGGCGGCAAGGCAGAAGGACTAGAGCGGTTCCGGATGAAAATGAATCAATTTGATGGGAGCAAATCGGTTTTTAAGGCAAGGCGCGGTGCGCAGCGCGATGCCTTCGCATCGGGCAAGCGCCGGGGCGCCGCCTTAGGAGCCGATTTGACCCACCGAAGGCCGGGTGCTTTTGACCCGTGGACGTTGTCGCACGCCTTTGACGATGCCAATGCATCGCCATGCAGCGCGCTCCTAGCCACGGGGCAAAATCATCCCGGTCAAATGGTTCATTTTCATCCGGAACCGCTCTAAGTGCCGACCCCAACTCGCCGCAAGGCAAGTTTGTGACCGTTGATCCAGGTGCGCAGGGGTTTGCGCAAAGCCGGCACTTCCATGGCGATGAAAAACAATCCAACCGGTATCATCCAAAATCCAAGAATCGGTAAAAATCCGAACACGCCGCCGACGATAAACAGCAGACCAGCAACCGAGCGAACGCCCGGCCCCAAGCGGCGCGTTGCCCAGTAATTGGCCTGGCGGAGGATATCGATAAGCAACACCTTCCAGCCGGGCGCACCGGGCGGATGGGAGCCTCGCTTGGCGGCGCCACGGTCAGGGGCTGCCAAAATATTCAAGCTCGTCGTTGCTGGGGAAACGGTCGGTTTCATGCTTGGAAAATATGAGCGTACCGTCGCGCATGATTTCGAACGCGCCGCCGGACGATTCGATCAGTTCCACCGATGCGCCGAAACGCTCCACCAAATAGTCCCTCACACGGAGAGCCCGGGGGCCGTAATCTCACCGCACGCAGTATTCGATGCTGAATTGCATAACCCACCTTAGATGATTGTCACTGCTATAGTAGCAATTTGGCGGGCATGGTCAAAATCCCATGTTTGTGATACACTCCCGGCAATCATTTTCCTGTATTTGGAATGACTTATCACGCCCAGGCGTGTTACAAGGTCCGCCCGATAGGCTGTAAATTGACCCCTGACCCGACAATGCCGAGCGACCAGAACCGACCCCAGCACCCGTGCCGTCTTTTTGGGCGCCGCCGCAGCCTGTTCGGAGCGTTAAGCCTTGGCGCCTTCTTGTTTGTGCTAGCTGGCGGCGCTATCGCGCAGACTAAGCCCAAAGACGTGAGCCAGTTGAACAAGCAACTGTTCATTGCCGTCCGCGCCGATAAAGATGCGCGCGTCCGCTCGCTATTGACTGCCGGCGCAGATCCGGTGGCGGTCAACGCCTTTGGTTTGACCCCCGCCGGACTGGCCATCGAGCGCGGCAATTTCAAAATGGCCCATTACATTTTGGCGGTCCGCAACCAGCGCGTACTGGCTAAGGAGCGCGCTGCCGAACGGCTACGCGAACGCGCCGGCCTGGTGCCCGAGACCAGCGTCCCCCAGACGCCAGCCATAGAACAAGAGGCACCCGCGGCAAAAAGAGAGGAGCCAGCCGCACCACAGGCGGCCTCGGTCCCGGCACGGCAGGCGCAATCGCCGCCGCCCGCCGCCGCAGCAGCAATGCCGAACGCCGCGCCACCGCCGCTAGGCCAGGCTTTGACCGCCCGCAGTGGCCGCAATCCATTTGATCCGCTGACCTCGGCAAGCGCGGCCCTGCCGACCCTCAAAATCACCGAGGCAACCAGTGCCGGCCAAACCCTGGAACCCGCCAACGAAAACGCCCAGGCGGCATCGGAACCGGAGCCGTCCGAGCCGGGCCTGCTGGGCCGCATGGTGGGCGGCATTACCGACGTGTTCAGCTCCGAAGAGAAAGCCCGAGCCACAGCCCCCGAGCCCGTGCCGGCGACCAAGGTTGCAGCGGCGCCCACCCCGGCGCCTGCGAAAGAGACCGCCGAAGTTGCCAAGGCGGTGCCGACCGATAATGCCAAGGCGGCGCCGGCACGGCCTGCGGTAAAAAACAACCCGGTGGATAGCCCAAAAATTCAGATGCGGCGCATACCGAAAGCCGCGCCGCAAGCGGCATCAAGCCCGGAACCGCTGCAAACCGCCCGGGTATCAGGGCCCGCCCCGGCGGCCGCCGACGAGCCCGGCATATTCGGGCGCATCACCGGCGGTATCTCGGACGGCATCACCAGCGTTTTCTCTTCCGATCCCGAGCCCACCAAAAATAAATTCAATTCCGAAGCCACCCCGCTAGCCGCGCCCGCCAAGGATCAACCGCAGGGCGAAACGGAAAGCGGTATATTCGGGCGTATGATGGAAGGCCTTGCCAACGTGGTCGGCGCCGGCAGCGAAGAAACAGAGGCGCAGGAAAAGACAGTGGAAGCAGCGCCGGAAAAGATGGCCAAAGCGGCGCCGGAAAAGGCGGTAGAAGCGGAATCGGCACCGGAAAAATCCGGCGGAGACACCACCGTCATTTCCAGTTTCTTCAAGAATATTTTTACCAACGGCGTATCCGAAACCGAAGCCAAAGCCGAGCCCAAATCCCAGCCCAAGCCCGAACCGGAAGCCTTGGTCCGTTCCGCACCGGAAGCCGAATCACCGGCACCGGCTTCAAAACCCGGGCCCAAATTGCCCGCCGTACAGGTGGCCAACGCAGCACCAATGAAGGTCGAGGCGGCGCCACCGGAAACCAAAGCCACGCTTCCCGAAACCAAAGCCGCGCCACCGAAAGCCAAAACCGCACCGGTGGAAGTCAAAGCCGCACCGGTGAAGCCCGCGTCTGCTCCACCTAAGTCCGCGCCGTTCAGCGCCGCTGGCGCCGCCACCGGCCCCTTGCCGACCATCAGCGATCCCAACTTGACCGCCAGCGCCAAATCACCTGCGCCCACCAATCCGGCGCCAGCTCCGGCAGCGGAGGCGGAGGACGAGCAAACAGGGCTCGATAAGTTCTTGCGCCGCATGTTTACCGAATCCAACTTCTTTGAGAAGCGCGCGCCCGAAGAAGCGCCTAAAGAAGCGCCAGCGCCCGCGACCGAAGCCATCCAATCCGCTACAACCGATGGCCCGAGCGTGGAAACAATTGCCGCCGCACCAATGGCCGCCCCGAAGGCCGCGCCAGGCCAATCCGTTTCCAGCAAACTTGATGGCTTCTTCAAAGGGCTCGCCAAAGGGTTTGGCGGCAAATCCCAGCCCGAAAATACCGCCACAACCGAAACCGCAGAGGCGGCCGCGCCGCCGGCCTCGGCGTCCGAAGTGGCCACTGCGGCGCCGGAACCGGCCAAGCGTTCGAAATTGGACCGTTTTGTGCGCGGCCTGTTCAAGGCAAAACCGAAAACCGCCGAGCCAGACGAAACCAAGGAAACAGCTGTAACGACCGAGCCGCCGGCACCGGCGTCCGAAGTAGCCATTGCGGAGCCGGTGCAGGAACCGGCCAAGCGTTCGAAATTGGACCGCTTTGTGCGCGGCCTGTTCAAGGCAAAACCGAAATCCACCGAGCCAGACGAAACCACGGAAACCGCTGAAACGACCGCGCCGCCGGCCCCGGCGCCCGCGCCGAAACCGGGAACACCTGCACCGGTGGCCAAGAGCGCACCGCAAGCAGACACGAAATTTACCGAGCTGGCCAGCCGCCCGCCTACCTCCAGGCGGCGCCTCGGCCAGGGCGGAGGACGGCGGCGCATTGAGGCAATCCCCTTTATTCCGGCGATAACCCTGACGGTCGGCGAAACGCTAAGCCTTGGGCGCACGCTGTCGGACGCTATGAGCCGCGCCGCCAATTGCTTCCAAAAAGGAAAAAATGCCGGCTGGTATTGTCTGGAAACCGCCGACTGGCCCGATGAAATTCGCGAGCGCCTGCGCGTCAGCACCTGGATTTACCGCAAAGCCAGGACCATCGTGCATTACCGCTCCGGCAAAGCGCAGCGCATATTCTCGGTTTTTCCGGCCAAAAACTTCAACAGAGTGGTGCGCTTTTTGGAGGCCAAGTTCGGCCCCCCGGCAGAAGAAACCGACCGCTCCATCGCGCTTATCGGGGCGCCGCCGAAGCTGAACCTGACGGTCAAATGGAAGCGCAAAAATGCCGACGGCTCGATCTCGGTACTGGAAGCGCGCAAATTCGACAATGTGCAGCGCATGGTACCCGACACCAAGATCGGCTTCATCCGCCTCTACCGGGAAGGCTCGCGCCCGATCTTCCGCACCATCAACGAATCGGACCTTATGCTGCTAAACCTGCGCAACAGCCGGATCAGCCTGAATTCTGGGAAAAAATAGGGCTGAAAGGCCCTGGAATGCCCGCCGTTCAAGGGATTATTACCGGTGCGTAGCCAATATAAATAAAGGGCTGTCCCAGATAACTATCCCATATTGACTTTAACCCATTGCTTCAATTGTGATAATTGATCTGACGGGTCACTGTTGTTGAAGCGCCACTCACATTCCTTCAAGAATAAGCTAAAATGAGCCTTCGGAGCACCGTTGAATTTGCGCATGTGCCGCTTGGCCTGGTTCCAAAAATTCTCAATCCCGTTGATGTGATTTTGCTTGTCTGCAAAGGGGTGGGAATGGTTGATCCGAAAGTGATGGAAATCCGAGATGTCCAACACGTTGTAGCCGCGCCAGCTATCCGAATTAACGATGCTGTCAGGAATGACTTTACGTTCGATGATTGGCAACAAGGTCGTTGAACTGGCATCGGGGATCGTCTTCGTGTAAACCCTTCCTCCGCGTTTCAGCAAGCCAAATACAGGGATTTTCCCGGCAGTTCCCCGTCCTCGCTTCCCCTTTCGCTTGCCGCCAAAGTAACTTTCATCAACCTCAATCTCGCCGCCGAACATAGCCTCGCTTTCGGCCTCAAGTTCAATGGCGATGATCTTGCGCAAACGAAGAAAGTAGAAGGCCGCTGTCTTGCGGTTCACCCCGCTCAGGCTTGAGGCCGTTCGCGCCGTCGTGCCCGCGACAAAATGCTCAATCAAACGGTCTTGTTTATATCTGCTCCCCCGGCTCTTGCGCATAGGTCCCATGATAACCACAAAATTCAGTTATCTGGGACAAACCCTTAAATAATTTCGTGTATAAAATGCCGTAATGCGCTTTATGTGACAGGGGAATGGGTCATAAAGTGAATTCCCTTTCTGTTGCCGGATGTGCTGCGAAAACAAACTGTTGGATCGAGCATTGATGAATAATGCCACGAACCCTGTAACGGATGTAAAGGGCAAGCTCTATGGGGCGGAAAGCGAGCTGCGCTATTTCCGTGATTCCATCTCTGCGTTGCGCGCCGGGCTGGAAAAGGTGCGCTTTGAGAAAGAAGACGCCATCCAGTTCGGTTCTGGAAGTGCGCAAATTCGACAACGTGCGGCGCATGGTTCCCGACACCAATATCGGCTTTATCCGCCTCTACCGGGAAGGCTCACAGCCCATATTCCGCACCATCAATGAATCCGACCTCATGCTGCAAAGCCCGCGTAACAGCCGTCTGAGCCAGAACGCACCGGAATATTGGTAGTGTGAAGAATCTTTCGCACATTTCATCATGCGACGGCTCCACTGGTTGAAATTTTTCCCGCGAAGAGCGGTGTCATATTCGTGTACTTTCGTGTTGACCACTTGCTGCCGGCGATATGTCTCAACCTAGCCGCGCGGAATTGTTGCTTGTGAATAAGCCACGCGCTGTTAGACTTCGCCATCGGAAGGGGCTCCCTTGCTCTTCCTCCATTGAATCACACGCGGGTTAACAAAGATTCACCTTACTATTGCAACAGGTCTAGTCAGGTAATTGGTCATACGGTAAAGCAAAGGCAATAACGGACTATCCCCTGGAAGAATAGTGATATCATGAATGCCCAAGCCTCCAACCCTCAAAGCTGGATCCCTCCTGATAGCGGGATGGATGATGATACCGAGCTTTTAGAAGCTCAGGCTGACGTTCGGCACCTGAGAAAAACAATAATTGTCTTACGTGAAGAATTGGAAGGTATGCGATTTGAAAAAGATACTGCCGTTCAGCAAGCTATCCAGGGATCGTTCGATGAAATCACACAGCTTAAATCCACCGCCACAAGTCTCAGGGATGAGTTGGAGAGCCTAGGATACGAAAAGGACGCCGCCGTCCAGCAAGCTATCCAGGGATCGTCCGATGAAATCACACAGATTAAATCCACCGCCACAAGTCTCAGGGATGAGTTGGAGAGCCTGAGATTCGAAAAGGACGCCGCCGTCCAGCAAGCCGTCCAGCTCTCTGCCGATGAAATCACACAGCTTAAATCCACCGCCACAAGTCTCAGGGATGAGTTGGAGAGCCTAGGATACGAAAAGGACGCCGCCGTCCAGCAAGCCGTCCAGCGCTCTGCCGATGAAATCACACAGCTTAAATCCACCGCCACAAGTCTCAGGGATGAGTTGGAGAGCCTGAGATACGAAAAGGACGCCGCCGTCCAGCAAGCTGTCCAGCGCTCTGCCGATGAAATCACACAGCTTAAATCCACCGCCACAAGTCTCAGAGATGAGTTGGAGAGCCTGAGATACGAAAAGGACGCCGCCGTCCAGCAAGCCGTCCAGCGCTCTGCCGATGAAATCACACAGCTTAAATCCACCGCCACAAGTCTCAGGGATGAGCTGGAGAGCCTAAGATTCGAAAAGGACGCCGCCGTCCAGCAAACCGTCCAGCGCTCTGCCGATGAAATCACACAGCTTAAATCCACTGCCACAAGTCTCAGGGATGAGTTGGAGAGCTTGAGATTCGAAAAGGACGCCGCCGTCCAGCAAGCCGTCCAGCGATCGACTGATGAAATCACGCAACTTAAATCCACCGCCACAAGTCTCAGGGATGAGCTGGAGAGCCTAAGATTCGAAAAGGACGCCGCCGTCCAGCAAGCCATTCAGCGATCGACTGATGAAATCACGCAGCTTAAAGATACTTCATCCAGTTTGAGGCAAAGTTTGGAAAGCCAGAGATTTGATTTTGAAGCTTTATTACAGCAACAAAAGAAAGAAAATGTGGATGAAAATAGCCACTTAGAGAAAACTATAGAAACGCTCCGCGAGAAATTGGAGAAATGTGATGCCAAATGAATTAAGTACTAAAGCCAAATCCCAGTCCCGAAAAATTAAGCCCTCTCAGGTGGAGCAATCAAACAGCAATGCCGATTTGGCTATTAGATTTGAGCGCCTGCAAAGCAAGCTTCATCAAACCGAAATGTTGCTTTCTGTTACTCAGAAGATCGCGGGATTAAAAAATCTCAGTGAAATTCTTTGGACATTAATTGAAATGACCACAAATGAACTTGGGGCTGACCGCGGTAGTTTGTTTCTCAATGACCCACTAACGGGTGAATTGTATTCCCGTGTAGCCCAGGGTGAATTAACTCGAGAAATACGTATACTGAATACAACTGGCATTGCCGGTGCCATTTTCCAAAATGCAGAGGGTGAAATTATCCATGATGCTTACGTCGACGACCGTTTTAACAAGAGTATCGATGAGCAAACTGGATATGTTACTAAAAATATAGTCTGTGCACCGGTACGAACGGTTCGCAACGACGTTATAGGTGTGATTCAGATCCTCAATAAGAAGAAGGGTCGTTTTACGAAGGAAGACCTAGAAATTGTCGAAGCCATCACCTCACAGGCAGCCGTCTCCCTTCAAAACGCCCAAGGTGTGGAGGAGATGGTCAAAGCCCGCGAAAAGGAGATGCAGTTTCTTGATATCGTCTCCGATGTCACTGCTGAAATCGAGCTGGGCTCCCTCTTGCAACGGGTTATGGTCGAAGCGACCCGTATGCTTAACGCAGACCGTTCCACATTATTTTTAAATGACGAAAAAACCGATGAGTTATTTTCCCGTGTCGCAATGGGAGATGGCATCGGTGAAATCCGATTGCCAAACTCGGCCGGTATTGCTGGTGCTGTATTCCAGTCGCGGGAAACTGTAAATATTCCTTATGCATATGCTGACCTTCGCTTTAACCCCGGATTTGACAAGCAAACCGGGTATTTCACACGTTCTATCCTTTGTGTTCCCATCACCAACAAGGATGGCAAGTGCATTGGTTGCACCCAGGCGCTGAATAAAAAGGGAGGTGGATTTACAGATGAGGACGAATCTCGCCTCAAAGCCTTCACTCAGCAAGTGGCTATTGCCCTCGAAAACGCAAAGCTGTTCGAAGACGTTGCTAAAGAAAGAGCCTATAACCATAGTATGCTCACCAGTATGTCCAACGCCGTTATCACAATTAACGACGAGGGAAAAATCATCACATGCAATAAAGCTGGCCTGAAGATTCTAAAGATCCGAACATCAGATATTATCGGTAAAACATCAGAGGAGTTTTTCACCAATGGCCGGTCTTGGATACTGGAGAAAATCAAAGAATGCGAAGAATCCTTAGAAGATAATATCTTGATGGATACCGAGTTTGAAGTCGGTAGCGAAGAGGATGACAATTTGGAGACAGTTTCTGCAAATGTCAGCTTTTTACCTTTAGAAAACCAAGACCCCGACGGCCGTATGGATCAGAGCGAGTCCCATTTGGGAACAATGATCATGGTTGAGGACATTTCTGATGAGAAGCGGATGAAATCAACGATGTCACGGTATATTGACCCTGGGATCGCAGACCAACTTCTTGGTGACGGCACTGACATAATGGGAGGGCAAGCATCAGTAGCAACCTTATTGTTTTCTGACGTGAGGGGTTTTACCACGATAACCGAAACACTTGGTGCTCAGGGCACGGTAAGCCTACTAAACGAGTATTTCGATATCATGGTAGAAGCGATATCTGAACAAGGTGGAATGGTGGACAAATTTATTGGCGACGCGATCATGGCGGCTTTCGGTATACCAGTCGGACATGATGACGATGAAGATCGCGGCGTCCGTGCAGGAATTAATATGATCGCACGATTGTGGGAATGGAATGTAGAGCGTGAAAAAGAAGGAAAAATGCCCGTCGACATGGGCCTTGGCCTGAACACAGACAACATAGTTGCTGGCAACATCGGTGCGTCGAAACGTATGGATTACACGATGATCGGCGATGGTGTTAATCTGGCTGCCCGATTGGAAAGTGCATGCAAGCAGTATTCCGCACGCATCTTGATCAGCGATTTCACATATCAGAAATTAAAGGGAACCTACCAAGTCCGCTATATTGACGATGTCGTTGTAAAGGGTAAAACGGAACCCGTCGGCGTGAGAGAAGTATTGGATTACCATAACAAAGATACCTTCCCTAATTTAATGGATACGGTAAACCACTTTAATGAAGCACGTGAACATTACAGGAGTGGAAACTGGGACAAAGCTACGAGGTCATTTAAAGAGTGTCTAAAAGCAAACCCGGAAGACAAATTATCAAAAACTTATATCGAAAGGTGTGCCATTCTTAAGAAAGAAAATCCTAAGGATTGGGACGGCGTCTGGGTCATGACATCAAAGTAACAGGCCCGCATTGTATACATTAGAACAAAGCGCGTCTTGTTCAACGCCCGCAATAGCTGGGCAAATTAGGATGGTTGCCTGCGAGAGTGTGTTTGGTTCATTTTAGCCTAGCGCACGCTGTGGGTGACCTTATACCCAAGCTTCTGATTTGCGATTATGTCCATAGATAGTGGGCAATAGGTGCCCGCTTAAACTAAATACCAACTTGAAGAAAGAATCATTGATACGCCCAGTCACGCAGTCCGATGGACATGATTTCTCAAAGTTGAATGATGAGTTGGTTCCAGGCGAAGCAACTATGATCGACTGTGTCGTTGTAAGATTTAAATATCCTGTTTGAGAGCCAGTTATCACCTCGAGGACCCGCAAACGAAGGTCTTGCTGAAACTATTAGACATCTCCACAGAGTTATTGCCAAAAGTGGTATTTTGACTCATGAATCAAGCGGCGACCAGATTGACCTCCGTCACCTCAACACCGTCTTTGAACTTTACTCCAGCGATCACCTTGGTCAAGTAGTCGAAGCCGCGTAATCATCTCCATTTCTTTTCCGCACACTGCCCGAGTTTGAACATCATGTGCAGCATGCCGTCACGAGAGAGGCACCCTTTTGAGCGCCTGGTGCGGTGACGGATGGTTCCGAATGTCGATTCTATGGGATTGCTGGTCCGAATGCTCTGCCAGTGCTGCGCCGGGAAGTCATAGAAAGCCATCATCTCGTCGCGGTCTTTCTACAGGCAGATGGCAGCCTTTGGATATTTTGGCTCATACATTTTGATAAACAGGTCGAAGGCTTCCTCAGCATCTGCTTTTGTCTCCGCCTGCCAAATATCGTGCAGTGAATCTTTGGCTTTCGCCTGGGCGGACTTGGGCAAGCAATTGAGAACGTTCATCGTCTTGTGCATCCAGCAGCGTTGCTGGCGGGTGACCTTCTCCAGCGCCGCCCAGAACTCCATGGCACCATCACCAATCGCCAGCTCTGGCCCGTTCATACCGCGTGCTTTCAATTTTAATAGAACCTCGCGCCAGCTTTGCGTCGGTTCCCGCATGCCGTCTTCAATGGTCAGAAAATGCTTTTCTCCGCGCTCATTAACACCAATGACAACCAAGGCGCACAGCTTCATTTGTCCGCCCCTCAGGCCGCTATAGACGCCGTCCGCCCAGACA
>Ga0233433_10002929_pt1 | contig 14328 bp, 13 predicted proteins | sample SI_122_August201_5_FD_179868 | JGI IMG/M metagenome (GOLD analysis project Ga0233433, IMG submission 179868) | Seawater microbial communities from Saanich Inlet, British Columbia, Canada - SI_122_August2016_100_MG | ecosystem: Environmental > Aquatic > Marine > Inlet | place: Canada: British...
GAATTGGCGGCGGAGCGCGATATTCTAATCAATACCACGGGCGCTGATGAAGGTACGCCCGAGCGTGTCATGAGCGCCGATGAACTGATGGCCGGCCAGCGCTTGGTGCGCCGCGTGCCGGTCGGCGAAAGTGTTGCCGAGGCGATCCTAGAATTGGTCCGTGCCGGCCGCCCTGAGACGACCGATATCGACATGGTCCGCGAGCACGTTTCGTGGGGTCCCGGCCCACGCGCCAGTCAAGCCCTGATGCTGGGGGTCAGGACGCGTGCGGTCATTGAAGGGCGCTTGTCGCCCAGTATCGATGATGTGTTGGCACTTGCTCATCCCATTCTACGCCATCGCATGGCGCTGAGTTTCGCGGCGCGTGCGGAAGGCGTCACGCTGACATCGATCATCGATAGTCTCTGTGAGCGTGTTGGTTGAGGCGCGTGCAGGCTTGGCGTTGGAAACAGATATGGGTGCCAAATGGCGCCCCAAGTCCCGCCATGCAGGTACACATCATCGTGCCGAGCAATTGGCGGCCAGTCTGCCGCCGTTGCTGGTCGCAGCGGAGCGTGTCGCCTCAACGGTCTCGCAAGGTGTTCATGGGCGACGCCGGGTCGGCCAAGGGGAAACTTTCTGGCAATACCGGCGCTATGAGTTTGGTGATTCAGTACAGCAAATCGATTGGCGCCGCTCAGCTAAATCCGATCCGGTCTACGTCCGCGAAACCGAGTGGGAAGCGGCGCAAAGTGTGTGGATTTGGCGCGACGGTTCACCGTCCATGGATTTCAGTTCCGACGCCAACCTGGAAGACAAGCGCGTGCGGGCTGACCTTTTGGTGTTGGCACTGACGTCGTTGCTGATCCGCGGTGGCGAACGCGTTGCCCTTCTGGGCAGTGGCATGATGCCGGCTTCGGGGCGCGCCGTTCTCAATCGCATGTGGGCGATGATCGAGGGCGGCAAGACGCCCACCAACAGCTTGCCCGGCCACGAAGTTCTGCCCCGCTATGCGCGGGTCGTGCTGGTCGGTGATTTTCTCTCAGGGTTGGATGAAATCGCGGAGACAATCGATGGGTTCGCGCACCGTGGCGTGCGCGGCCATATAGTCCAGGTATTGGATCCGGCCGAGGAACGGCTACCCTATGACGGTCGGGTGGTGTTCGACGGCCCCGAGGCCGAAGGTGAAGTGTTAATTTCGCATGTCGAATCGTTGCGCGACGGATACCTAGGTGAATTGGCCCGGCACCGTGCTGGACTTGAAGCAATTACCCGACGCTACGGATGGAGTTTCGTCACCCACCGCACGGATCGTTCACCGGAAGGCGCCTTGATGGCGCTCTATCAGCAATTATCCGGCACGTTGGGGAACTAAAGAAATGTGGACCGTCGGCGCCCTCAGTTTCGCCGTTCCCTGGGCTCTCGCGGGCCTGATCTCGCTCCCCGTTATTTGGTGGATTTTGCGGCTCAAACCGCCGTTGCCTCGTAGGATTATCTTTCCACCGATTGTTTTACTACAGCGCCTGACCTCAAAGCGCGAGAGCCCGGCCCGAATTCCGCCGTGGTTGCTGGCGCTCAGGCTATTGCTGGCGGCCTTTATTGTTGCCGGTATCGCTCGGCCATTGCTGAACGCCGAAACCAAATTGTTCGGCGAAGGGCCACTATATTTGATTATTGATGACGATTGGGCTGCCGCTGCCGGTTGGGCGGCGCGTCAATCCACCGCCGGCGATATGATTGATCATGCCGAACGCCAGGGCCGGCCCATCGTTCTTGTGCCGACGGCCCCGGCGCCGGAGGGCGCCGCACCGCCGCCGCCGGCATTGATGAGCGCCGATCAAGCACGCCGCGCGATTCAGACTCTGCAACCCAAACCCTGGCCGTCGGACCGCGCTGCCGCGATCAACAACCTATTGGCCGACAGCACACTCAGAGGTCAGCGACCGGGGGATGTTATGTGGTTGGGCAACGCCATTGAACAACCAACTGGCGCCGAGAGCGCAAAAACTGCGGCGGGCGGCATCGTCACCATGGCGGCGTTGACCCAAAGGTTGCGGGCCCTGGGCGCCGTTACCTTGTTTTCCGCGTCGGAAGGCCAGCGGCCAATTGTTTTGCGCCAGCCGGTGACGGACGGGCCCGCGTTGGAGGTTCGCGCTGAACGCGTGGATGCTGTCGGCGGGCGGGGCATTCAGGTCCGCGCCTTGGCGGCGGATGGTGAAACACTGGCCCGCGTGCCGGTGGTTTTCAGCGCCGGCAAGCGATCCGCGTCAGCGAAGCTTGATCTGCCGGCGGAACTTCGCAATCGGTTGGCCAGGCTAGAAATCGAAGGCATCCAATCCGCGGCTGCTGTGGTTCTTGTTGATGAACGCTGGCGTCGGCGCCCCGTCGGCTTGATGACCTCATCGGGCGGCCAGGCGGAACAGCCTTTGCTCGATGCCTTCCACTATTTGGGTCAGGCTATTGAGCCGTTCACTGAAATCCGCAAGGGCAGTGTATCAGAACTACTGGGCCGTGGTTTGGCTGTCTTGATGCTTGCCGACCCGGGGCGATTGCCGCTATCGGAGTTGAAAGGCGTTGAGGCTTGGTTGGATCAGGGCGGCGTGGTGCTGCGTTTCGCCGGGCCACGGCTGGCCCGCGAGGCTGGTGCTGGGGACCCGTTGTTGCCAGTGCAATTGCGCCGTGGTGACCGGGCCATTGGCGGCGCGCTGTCTTGGCGCAAACCGGAACAACCCGCACCCTTTGCCCGGACCAGCCCTTTCCACGGATTGGACGTGCCGGCCGATATCAAGGTGCGGCGTCAGGTCCTGGCCCAGCCTTCATTGGATTTGGCCGACAGGACCTGGGCCCGATTGAGCGACGGCACGCCACTGGTGACGGCGCAAAAGCGTGGCCAGGGCTGGTTGGTTTTGGTGCACACAACGGCCAATGCGGAATGGTCGGATTTAGCGTTTTCAGGATTGTTTGTCGGTATGCTTCGGCGCTTGGTGCAGCTTTCGCAAGGGGTCGCGGCCGATGGTAGCGGCGCGCCACTGCCGCCGATCGCCAATTTGGACGCGTTTGGGCGCCTTGGTGATCCACCGGGCGGCGCGACCGCCATCGCCGCCGACACATTTACCAAGGCCAAGGTTTCACCGGCTCATCCCCCCGGGCTTTATGGCACGGCCGTGGCACGGCGCGCGCTTAATCTTTCAGATACAACGGGTGGGCTTCAGGCGATCAGCAACTTGCCTGCCGGCGTTGAGACGCGCAGTTATGCGCGGTCCTTGGCGCGCGACTTGCAAGCTTGGCTGTTGGCGTTCGCGGCGTTGCTTTTTCTCGTCGATTTGGTTGCCAGCATGATGATCCGTGGATTGCTAGGCCGAGGATTGAATGCCCGTATGTTCCGGCCGGCGCTCGGTTCGGGTGTTATGGTTTTTTGCATCACCTTGGCGGCGGCGGCCCATGGTGATGATACATTTGCCCGCGAAAACAGTCTCGAAACCCGACTTGCATACGTGATTACCGGCAATCGGAATGTCGACAATATCAGCGATGCCGGCCTGACCGGCCTCAATACGATCTTATGGCGGCGCACGGCCGCCGAACTTGGCCCGCCGCAGGGGATTGATCCCAGCGTCGATGATCTAAGTTTCTTCCCGTTGCTCTATTGGCCGGTGGTTTCGGGCTATGTGTTGCCGCAAGGTGCGGCGCCGAACGTTGTTAATTATCTGAGGAATGGCGGCACCATCTTATTCGATACCCGCGACCAGGCGGAAAACGCCGGCGGCGCGACCTTGTCCCGGCTTGCCCGGGAACTGGAAATCCCAAGGCTCGTGCCGGTTGGGCCGAGCCATGTCCTGACGCGGTCATTTTATCTGTTGAAAGAATTTCCGGGACGCTGGACCGGCGGTGCCCTGTGGGTCGAAAAAGCCGGTGAGCGGATCAATGACGGCGTCTCGCCGGTTATCGCCGGCGGCCATGATTGGGCCGCGGCCTGGGCTATCGATGAAAATCAGCGGCCTATTTTCCCGGTGGTGCCTGGCGGCGAACGGCAACGCGAAATGGCCTACCGGTTCGGCGTCAATTTGGTGATGTATACACTGACCGGCAATTACAAGGCCGATCAGGTTCACATGCCGGCGATTATCCGAAGGTTGGGCCAATGAGCGGTACCATTGCATTCGCACCGATGATCCCGATGCCATGGGTGATCGGTTTTGCGTTCGTGGCGATCGGACTTAGCTTGTTCATGGGCTGGCGCGGCGGGCCGGGTGCATTCTGGCGGTTGGCCGCGTCTGCAGCATTGGCTTTGATGTTGGCCAACCCGCGTATTGTCGATGAAGAACGTGAACCGCAATCCGACGTTGTTGCCGTTGTCATTGACCGCAGCGCCAGTCAACGGGTCGGCGAAAGAACCCGTCAAACGGATACGGCCTTGGCCCATGTCCGCCGACAAGTCGCGGCCTTGGATCAGTTGGAAATGCGGGTCATTGAAGCTCACGAAACCGCACCCTTATCCGCCGGCGGCGAAGAAGGCACGGTGTTGGTCGGGGCCTTGCGCCAAGCGTTGAGTGCCATTCCGCGCAAGCGGATTGCTGGCGCCGTGGTGATCACTGACGGCCAGGTTCACGATGCCGACGCGGTGATTGGCTTGGACGTTATCGATGCACCGGTTCATGTTCTGCTGAGCGGTGAACCCGGCGAAGTCGATCGTCGGCTGGTTATCGACAAGGCGCCGGCTTACGGCCTTGTCGGTCAAGAGGCGTCCATCGCGTTTCGGGTCGAAGACCGGTTGGGTCCCGGTGCGCCGGGCCTTGGGAACCTGGCTCGGGTTACCTTGAAAGACGGCGATAAGGTGTTGGCGACGGCCCAGGTTCCGGTTGGCCGGTTGGATACCTTCAAGGTGCCCTTGGCCCATGCCGGTCCGACGGTCCTTCGCCTTGAGGTGGAGCCGACCCCGGGCGAGTTATCGACGCTCAATAATCAAGCATTGGTGACCATTAATGGGGTGCGCGAACGTCTTCGAGTATTGCTGGTTTCGGGTCAACCACATGCCGGTGAGCGGGTTTGGCGGAATTTATTGAAATCCGATCCAGCCGTTGATTTGGTACACTTTACGATCCTGCGTCCGCCGGAGAAAGATGACTTTACGCCGTTGAATGAAATCTCGCTGATCGCCTTTCCGACCCGTGAGTTGTTCGAAGTCAGGATCAAGGACTTCGATTTGGTCGTGTTTGACCGCTATGTGGTCCGCGACGTGCTGCCGCCGTCCTATTTGCGCAATATCATCGGATACGTGAACGATGGGGGGGCGTTGCTGCTGGCGGTCGGGCCTGAGTACGCCGAGGACCGCAGTCTGTTCAACACGCCGCTGGGTGGCGTGTTGCCGGCGGCGCCCACGGGCAAGGTTGTGGAAGGTGCCTTCCGGCCCAGCGTCAGCGATATCGGCGAACGCCATCCGGTCACGGCGGCGTTGCCGAAAGCCCGACCAAGCCGCGCCAACCGCGGCACCGGCAACTGGGGGCGCTGGTTCCGCCAAGTCGAAGCCGCTGCCAGGGCTGGCCATACGCTCATGGAAGGGCCGGGTAAACGACCGCTTCTGGTGCTCGATCGATCCGGCGAAGGCAGGGTGGCGGCCATGCTCAGCGATCATATTTGGCTTTGGGCGCGGGGCTTTGAGGGCGGTGGCCCGCATGCCGAGCTGATGCGCCGCCTGGCCCATTGGCTGATGAAAGAGCCCGACCTGGAAGAGGAGGGGCTGAGCGCCGAGGTCCGCGACGGCAAGTTGCATGTCGTCAGGCGCTCGCTTCGTGATGCACCATCAAAAATCACCGTGACCGCGCCGTCGGGGGAAAAGAAGACTTACCCCGCCGGTGCAGCGAAAACCGGTGCCGCCGTGTTGGATGTGGCGGTGACGGAATCGGGGCTCTACCGGGTTAATGATGGCGAACGCGAAGTCTTGGCCGCCGCGGGATCATTAAACCCACCCGAATATGCCGATTTGCGGGCAACGGCCGCCTTGTTGAAACCACTCGCCGACGCCAAAGGCGGTGGTTTGATGTGGATCCGCGATGGCCTGCCCGATCTCCGCAAAGTACGGCCCGACCGCGACCGGGCGGGCAAGGGGTGGTTGGGCCTAATTTCTAACAAAGCGTACGTGGTCAGCGGTGTCGCCGAATTCCCTCTGTTGCCGCCGTTGTTGTTCATGGCTGGCGTGCTGATTATGCTGATGTCCGCATGGTGGAAGGAAGGACGCTGATGACACCGTTGGAAGTTTTGGTTACGTCGATGGCTTATTTGATGGGCGGTGACGGCGATATTTCAGCCGAAGAACGCGCCAAGCTGCTGGGCGTTATCCAAAAGCACGTCAATATGAAGGAAATGCAGCCTGCCCATTTGAAAACTCTGGTCACTTCGGCGTTTGCCTATGCCGAGGTGATCAATCTGGATATCTTTTTGGCCGAGGTGACGCCGGAGATGTCGCCCGGCCAGCGGCTGTCCATTTATGCCAATCTTTACGACGTCTCTCTTGCCGATGGCGTGTTGCTGAGCGGCGAGAACAATATGCTGGAACGGTTCCAAGGGATGTTCGAGTTGGATTCCAATCAGGTTACGGCGATCAAGGAAGTCCTCAGGCTGAAAAACGATACCACCATGTTCACCAACCTGGGGCATCCGGCGAACGATCCGCGTTATAAGTTCCGAGTACATTACCAACGCGAATGATCATGTGCGCTTCAATCACAGTTTTCCGGATCGGGTAAATCCCAATAAGGCTCGGGCCCGAACCGTTCGGCAAGAAAATCGGCGAATGTCCTGACCTTCGCCGACAAATGCCGGTTTTCTGGCCAAATAGCATTGACGTGGATGAGGCCAGGCTGAAATTCTGAAAGCACCTTTTCCAGGCGGCCATCGCATAAGGCCGGCCCGCAGATGAATGTCGGCTGCACGATGACACCCGACCCTGCGATGGCGCTGGCCAGCAAGGCTTCGCCGTTGTTTGTCTTCATGCGGCCCGATACCTTGACGCCGATTGCACCGCCGGGCCCCTGGAATTCCCATTCGTTGGGGTTGGCCTGGTAATCGTAGAGAAGGCAATTATGGTCTATCAGTTCGCTCGGGTGCTTGGGGCGGCCGTGAGCATCCCAGTACGCCGGCGCGGCGACAACGGCCAATTGGCAGGGCGCCAGGACGCGGGCGATCATGGTCGAATTGGTCAATTGCGCAATCCGAATGCCGATATCAAAACCTTCCTCAATAAGGTCGATCTGGCGGTCATTGAAGCTGACGTCCACATGCACGTCGGGATAACGCGCCATGTATTCGGGCAGAGCAGGTGCAATGTGGGCAATGCCGAAACTCATGGGCGCGTTGACCCGCAACGTGCCGCGGGGTTCGGCGTGCAGGCGGGTGACCGCCAGTTCGGCTTCTTCGGCGTCGGCGACGATTTGACGAGCACGCTCAAAATAGGCCTGGCCGACCTCGGTCAAATGCAAACGCCGCGTCGTTCGGTTCAATAGCTTTGCCCCAAGGCGGCCCTCCAATCGCGCAATCTGCTTGCTGACAGCGGATTTCGACAGGCCTAGATCGTGGGCGGCGGCAGTGAAACTGGCTCGTTCGGCAACCTTGGCGAAGACCGCGATGCCGGAAAGATGGTCCATGGCGTGAATTCCTAATTGTTTATTTAAAGAAACAATAATGTTTTATTTACCCTAATTGTGTATTTTTAACCAGCGCGTTATCTTCCTCGCAACGATGACGTCCACCCATCTCCCGCGAAGGAAACAGACCATGACACAGCTTTTGACCCTCACATCGAGCCCCAACTCGGAAGCCTCGATTTCCACCGCCCTCGTCGAACGTTTCGCCGACGGCCTCCGCCAAAAGCATGGCGATCTCACCCATACGCAGCGCGATCTTGGCGTCAATCCGCCGCCGCATCTTGATCAGGCAACCATTGGTGCCTTCTACACGCCGAGCGATGCTCTGACGCCCGAACAAACCGATATCATTGGCTTATCCGATGAGCTGGTGGAAGAACTGGAAGCCGCCGACATCATTGTCATCGGTGCGCCGATGCATAATTTCGGCCTGGCTTCCGGCCTCAAGGCCTGGGTTGACCACGTGCTGCGTGTTGGCTGGACTTTCCGCTATACGGAAAACGGCCCCGAAGGTCAGCTGAAGGGCAAGCAGGTCTATGTGGTGACCGCGCGTGGCGGCGATTATGCGAAAAGCAGCCCGATCCACGCCCTTGATCATCAAGCGCCGTATCTAAAGACCGTGCTGGCGTTCATCGGCTTGGACGACGTTACCTTCATTCATGCCCAAGGTGTCGCCAAGGGAGAAGAAGGAATCCGTGCGGCGGAAGCCCAAATCGACGCCATCACGCGCGGCGAGCCCGACGAACAAGCTGCGTAATGCCATTGATGAGAAAAGGACATTTCCGATGATTACCGTCACACCGTTTGAAACCCTCGGCACCTATAAGAACGATTGGCTGAATGCCCACTATCATTTCAGTTTCTCGAGCTATCGCGATCCGGACCGCATGGGCCTGGGGCCACTACGGGTCTGGAACGACGACACCATTGCGCCGCATACGGGCTTCGACACCCATCCCCATAAGGACATGGAAATCATCACTTACGTGCGAAGCGGTGCGATCAGCCATCGCGATAACCTGGGCAACACAGGCGTCACACGGGCCGGCGACGTACAGGTCATGTCGGCGGGCTCGGGTATTGAACACGCCGAACACAACGAGGGTGATGCGCCGACGACCTTGTTTCAGATTTGGATTCACACCGACACGCCCGAACATACGCCGCGTTGGGACACTCGCGAATTCCCGACGGCGCCGGTCAACGGTCGCTTGCCGGTACTGGCATCAGGCAATCCCAATGCCGATGGTGGGCTGATGATCCATCAGGATGCCCAGGTGTTGGGCGGGCGCATCAGAGCCGGCGAGGCCGTTGCGCACACGGTGGGTACCGGGCGCGGCGCCTATTTGGTGGTCGCTGAGGGCACGATTGATATCAACGGCCATGTGGCCCCACAGCGCGCCGGGGTAATGATTAACGCATCGGAAACACTCACCATCACCGCCGCCGAGGACGCTGAAGTCGTACTGGTCGATGTGCCGTTGAAATTCTAACCGGCGACGACCGCTTCAATCTCAACCACCCAGTCGGGGTGCGCCAAGCCTGAAATCACCAGCAAAGTCGAGGCTGTCAGATGGCCGTCCATGTGCGCATCACGGACCTCGCGGTAGGTGCCGACCAATGCGGCGTCGGTAATAAACGCCGTGACCTTGACGATGTTTTCCTTGGTCATCCCGGCATCTTCGAGAATGGCAAAAATTCGTGTCCAGCAGGCTGCCATTTGAGCGGCGCCGTCACCGGCGAGTGTGCCGTCGGGATTGAGGCCGACCTGGCCGGAAACGTGCAGCCAGCGCGCATCGGCGGGTGCCGAGACGCCGTGGCTATAGGCGGATGACGGAGCGGAAATGCCAGGCGGTGTGTGTTGAGTGAGCAATTTATCCTCCTCGGGCTATGATTACGTGGTTATAGCCTACTCGATACAGGCTCGGCAAAACCTGCCGGGTTTTCGGCAAATCGGTCAGGATTTCACACAGTTTCAATGCTAATCAATTGAAATATATAAATTAAAACTTGGCACGGCTTCTGCAATGAAAGAAGAAACCAAATTGCGCACGGTGAAAACACCGGTTCGGTTTGGGTATTGGAACGGGAAAAGTGGAACAGAAACATGAAAGCGTTATCAATTGCCGCATCAGGCATGATGGCCCAGCAACGGCGCACCGAGGTGGTCGCCAATAACCTCGCCAACATGAACACCAGCGGCTACCAAAAACGCCGCACCGAATTCAACGACCTAATTTACAAATTCAATCCGCGCGCCAATAGCGTGTCATCGAAATCGGGTGATCTGGTGCCCGGTGGTGTGCATTCAGGGCTTGGTGTCAAAATGGCGGCCGTTTACAGGGTCAACGAAGCAGGCACCGCCAAGCAAACCGGTAACAAATTTGACATGGCCATTCAGGGTGAGGGTTTTTTCCAGGTGCAGTTGCCGAACGGCGAGATCGGCTATACGCGCGACGGCAGTTTCCAAGTGAACGAAAATGCTCAGCTGGTCTCACATGATGGTTTCATCATTCAGCCGGGCATCATCATTCCACCAAACACGACCGATGTGACGATTAGTGTTGGCGGGACCGTGCAGGCGAAAATCGCCGGCACCGATACGCCGGTCAACGCGGGCACTGTGCAGTTGGCCTTGTTCGCCAATCCGGGTGGCCTGGACGCTGTCGGCAATAATTTATTCCTGGCGACCGATCGCTCGGGGGCGGCTAATCAGGTCAACCCGGGTGCCGGCGGTTCCGGTGCCGTGATGCAGGGCTTCGTTGAAAGCTCCAACGTTAACGCCATCGAAGAAATCTCCGCGCTGATCAAGGCCGAGCGGGCGTATTCCATGAATGCCAAAGTACTGACAACGGCGGATCAAATGATGGCGACGCGACGTTAATTAATAGCTCCTCTTTTTTATGCCCCGCTTTTTTGCCTCCCTCAGGCGCCGGGCGGTCACTCCGTTCCCTTGGCTTACGGGCCATTAGGCCCGGCGTGTGTTGCGCTTGCCTCCGGGCTAACGCCCGTCGGTAACACGCACATCCAACCGACGAATATCTGGCAACTGAACTATTGTTGTTTGGCTATGAAACCGACGAGCTTTGCTCGGAGGCAAGCGTGACGGCGCGCCGCGCGAAAGCGCGAGAGCCAAGGGAACGGAGTGACCGCCCGGCGCCTGAGGGAGGCAAAAAAGAGGGGCTCAAAAAAGAGGAGTTCAAATAACCACCACCCCTATTTAAAACTCAATAAATATCGGCTGGTGATCCGAGCCTTGAGCGTCTGCGTCGACCCACATGCGTTTAGCCTGACCGGCTAGGTCGGGCGTCATGAAGCCGTAGTCGATGCGGACGGGTCCATTTTCGGAGCCGCAGGTCGGCCCGGCGTTTTCATCGTTGCCGCAGGTTGTCCAGACGTCGGCAAGACCGTCCATGCGGACGATGCGTCCGTACTTCGGATCGGAGGGACCGGCCAGCAATTCGTATTCCGAATCTTGAGGGGTCAGATTGAAATCGCCTAAGAACATGGCGGCGCGCGGCATGTCGATGAGGGGGCCGTCGGCGGTCCAATGTTTGGCTGCCTGGCGGCCCGAGACGCCACCACCTTGGCCGGGTGATTCGCGTAAAATTCTGTTTAGCGTGCCGATCTGAACCCGTCGCTCAAGTGCCGAGGCGTGGCCGAGATGCACAGAATGAACGCGGATATCGCCCAGCAATTCCGTCTTGATGACGCCTTCCAGGGCCGAGCGCTGCAAGGCCAATTGATCAACAAGGCCGAACTTCGGTAACAAATGATTGCGGCTTGAAAGGATCGGCGATTTCGACAGCAGCATATTGCCGAACTGGCGCCGGCGGTTTGTCACCGTGCCATCATCAGCGACCAGACTGGCATCTAAATTGACGCCGCCGCCATAAACCCAGAAGTGTTTCGGAAACAGGGCGCCAAGTTCAGCCGCCTGATCGATCAGGCCGGTAGTGGAAAAAAATCGCTCGACTTCCTGAAGCGCCACGATGTCGGCGTCACCGATCTCTTGAGCGATGCGTGCAAGATCGATTTTACCGTCCTTGCCGGTGCCGTACTGAATATTGTAACTGCAAATAATCATCGTCGGCTCTTAGCACGTCACAGCGTGTTGATCCACGCCTGGATCATCTCTTCCTCGAATTGACCGGCGCGGGTGCTCCATGATTTCGCATGGTGTTGATGCCGAGGTGACAGACGTGACGGGTCCGAGTCGAAGCGTTGACGCCGTTTATAGTCCGTGGTGAGAAGCGCGAACGCGGCGCGCCGCCCCGAACGGGTGAAGAGGATCCCGGCCAGGCCTTTTGCATAATGCATGGTGCCGCTTTTCGCCCAAACCGCGCCGGTTGTTCTGGGGTCCGTAAATCGCCCGGCTAAGGAGTTCTGCCAGCCGCCAGCAGGTAATAGTGCAATCAATGGCCAGCCCCCGTAACGCCGCCGCCAGGCGTGACGGATGACACCGACTAGATGTGCCGGCGCCAGCCGCGCGCTGGCCGACAGGCCGGAATGATTGGGCAAATGTGCCCGGGACCAATCAGGTCCCGAGACCTGGCTGCGCAGCCAGGTCAGCTGGTGGGTTGCCGATTCCGCCAAACCCACGGTCCGGCCAAGTTGGCGGCGTGTCGTCTGTAGCCCGATCAACTCACTGACCATGTTGTTGGAGAAAAACAACGCCGGCCGCAAGATTTCGATCAACGGGGCGCTGTGCACGGCGGCTACGGGGCGCGCGATGTCGCTCAGAGGCGCCGCGACTGGCGCCGGCAAGGAAAGCCCCAGGCGAAGCGCCAGCGTTCTAAACACGGAAGCGGTCCGCTTGGCGGGGTTTTTGACCGGCAAATTCTCTGCACCGGACTCCGTCGGCAGTCGCCCAGGCGCCATCAACCATTGATCGGCGGGGCCATCCTTTGTTTGAATGAAAGCCTGGCCTGGCCCAGGGTCGTTTGTTGCACGCCCGATGGGCGGCATTCCATCCGCAGGCGACAGGTAGGTGTTAAACGTCCCATCACCACGCCGCCGCCAATGGGCGGTGACGCGGTTGAAATCCATGCTCAATGCCGACAGGCCGGGATTGTAAGCCGCGGCTTCCGGCTGATCTGGATTGATTTCCGTGTGGTCCGCCAATGCCGATTGGTCGTAGGCAAATCGACCGGTGATTTTTGTTAACCCCCGATCCTGAAGTTGTTGTGCTAGGGCGATAAGATCGTGGATTGTCAGCAGCGGGTCGCCACCGCCCTTTAGCCAGAGATCACCATTCAGAACGCCGTCTTTTACCTTGCCTGAGGCAAATACGCTGGTGGTGAAGCGATAATCGGCGCCAAGCACGCTGAGTGCGCGGACTGCGGTTGGTAGCTTGACGGTGGAGGCGGGAATGAACAGATCGTTGGGCGCGCGTTCGGTGAGTATGTCGCCGGAATCCAGATCGACGACTTGATACCCGATGCGGGCACCAAGGACGCCGTGCCGCGATGACACATCAGCCAGCACATTGAGTTCTGTATGTGACGTGGTTTCCGTCCCGGATGGGTCCGGCGAACTATTTTGCAGCGCGCAGCCGCTGGTGGTCAGTAACCCGATCACAAATACGGTGAGCGCGGACTTTGCCTTGAAAATGTGTTTGCCAGGCGGGCTGACCGTTGGGCGGCGTTGATGATATCCGGAACGGTGCCGGAAACGACGTCCGTCAATTGGCTCGATGTTGAACTGAAACGTCAACCGGCCGTGCCGCTTGGGGACCGCCGTTGAGCTTTGGTGACGCGCAATGCTTCCGTCAGGCTGACCCGCCCGTCGCCGTTGACATCAAGCATGACAAAACGGGTTTGTCCCTTGGCTTCGAATTCATGAATGGAGATGCGGCCATCGCGGTTCGCGTCGAACCAGCCGAACCGCCGCAGCCATGGTCGATCTTTTTTCAATTCTGTGGGGCTGAGGAGACCATCGCGGTCCGCATCGACAAAGGCGAACCGTTGATAGCGGGCGTCATGCATTTCCTTCAAGGTGATGATGCCATCGGTATTCCGGTCGATGGCGGAAAACCAGACGGGTGCGGCTTTGCTTGCATCTTCGGCATGGCTTGGAAAGGCCGATAGTGTCAGCGCCGCTAGGCTCAGCATGGCGTTGGCCATCAAGTGTTTCATGATGCTGTGCTCCGAATTGTGTCTGGTGACACGCTAGCTGGAAAAGGTGAATGAATGGCTAAGACCGGACGTAGATTGGGTCGTTGATTAGATCGGCAACCCCCTTACGCCGCCGCCCAGGCTGGTTTAAACTCGCATGGTCAGGACAGCACCAACGGAGACCCGCTTATGCCCTACGTTCATCGTGATGCCGAAGGAACCATCCTCGCGGTCTATGAGGAATTCGTCGAGGGCACCGAAGAAGTCGATCCCGCAGACCCGGCGTTGGTCGAATTTATCCGCCGCAATCTGCCGCAAGCCGGCAATGTTCTTTCTGATGAATGGGTCCAGTCGGATTTGGCCCTGGCACGTGTGTTGGAGGATTTGATCGAGGTCTTGATGGAGAAAAAGGTGATTTTGTTCACCGACTTCCCCGAAGGCGCCCAGACGAAACTGCGTGAACGGCGCGGATTGCGGAAAGAACTATCCTATGTCGAAGGCCTGTTCGGTGAAGACGGTGGTGAATTCGACAACGGCGAAGGCGGTTTGCTTTAGGCTGCTGCCATCGATGCGGCGCAGACGGTTGGCGGTCT
>Ga0233433_10002930_pt1 | contig 14321 bp, 2 predicted proteins | sample SI_122_August201_5_FD_179868 | JGI IMG/M metagenome (GOLD analysis project Ga0233433, IMG submission 179868) | Seawater microbial communities from Saanich Inlet, British Columbia, Canada - SI_122_August2016_100_MG | ecosystem: Environmental > Aquatic > Marine > Inlet | place: Canada: British...
GAAGGAATAAGTACCGGGCAGACTGGCCAGGTCGGTCTCGGTCTTGAGACCTTCATTTAGAAGAGGTTCACCATCAGCCGTACTGACGAATGCGCCGTTGTCCTGGTACTCCTCTCCGGCTTCATGGGTGACCTCGGTTTTACCAATAAGGGTAATGACGGGGGCGGAGACGTCCTCCTCGACCACCACTTTGCGAAATGCCTGTGAAGTGTTCCCGGAGGAGTCGGTGACCGTGTAAAGCAGGCTGTATGCGCCGGGATTGGTTGTATCAAAAGGTTGATTTCCCCCCTTGGCGATGGCGATCTCCTGTTCCGAGAGCGCCCGGTTGAAAAGCATCACATCGTCAATGTACTTGGCAAAATGCTGGTTAGCCTGATTCCCTATTAAGAATATGGAATCGATGCCCTTTTGGTCCGATGCGCCAACGAACTGACCGTCCATGTAAAACCGGGTCTCGTTGCCGATACCCACGGCGGCAATGTGACGCCACGCCTTGCTCTCGTCAGAGGTCAAGGAAAAACCGGAGGAACGGAAATCGCCCCGGCCATTGGCGTAGTTCCCCAGAAGGTCAGAATTATTTGAAAACATGATCTGGTGGTCAGTGTTCCTTCCCCGAAACAAGGTTCGCCATCGACCCGTGGGATAAAGTTTCTTGAACCAGGCTGTGGCCGTCCATTCAGATTTAAGGGGAAAACCATTACCAGGGATTTCAAAGCGGGAATTGGAGTCAAGCGAGGAGATAAGAAGACCCGCGCCATAACGCCCCTCATCCGAACGGGCAGCCATGTTGTAAAATTGACCGTCCCATCCATTCTCAGTGACATCCATGCCGGGATTGACCTCGTCATCAAAAGTGAACCACGCATCCGGGGAAATCTTGTGCGTGACGACCATCTCTGTCGCAGAATCCAAATCATCGGAGGTTACCCCGGGATCAACGAAAGTCTGCCCCGCCTTGAAGGTGACAAGGTCAGTCCCCCCGAATTCAGCAGACTCATTAAGCGTGACAACCGGACTGGTTGTATCGATGACCTGCAGGGTTCGTTTTGCAGGGAGGGCATCCTTGCCGCCGGCATCCTTAAAAGCATAGACGATCTCAAACTCCCCAAGGGTCTTCCCATCCGGCACTTCAGTGGCAGTAAGATCGCCCAGTAACTGACCGGCCTTGTCATAAGCCTTGGCACCCGGGTCGGCATAATCGGAACCGAGCTCAATGATGGATTCGACCGGTCCATTGAGTGCAATATATGGAATTTCCGGATCATCCGTGACCACGATTATGCGCGTGGTGCTGGTTTGATTTCCCGCAAGGTCGGCCGCCGTGTAGGTAAGCGGATAGGCAGCAGAAACGTTGGTATCAATGACGGTGGCACCCTGCATCATCTCCTGGATTTCCTCCTGGGAGAGAAATTTCTGATAAATTGCAACATCGTCCAGAGTACCCGCAAGAAATTGACCATCATTCATACCGATGTGTCCTATACGTAGGTCATGACCTGTGCCATCGAAACGAAACCAGTCGATATTGGCAGTCTGGTTAACTTCACCGTCCACGTAAATAATGTAGGGGTCAGCATTGCCGCCAGACTCCTTGACCGTAAGGGCAACATGATGCCACTCACCATCATTCAGGATGGCCGCGCCCATGCCGTTACCAACCCAACCCACGTCGATCTTGGGCCTGCCTCCACTAACATAGACACCCTTGCCCCCCTGACTCCAGTTGTCCTGCGAGATCCCAACGATTCCTCCATTGCCATCCGTGGTCTTGATCCAGGCGGTCCAGGAGAAATCAACATTGTGATGTCCATCAAGTGGGGTAAGAAGAAAAGCATCCGTTCCATTCAACTCGATGCCCGCACCAAAACGTCCTTCTGCAGTGGAAGTCACACCACCACGAACCTCGGCGTCAGCTGAATTCAAAGAAGAATCAAACCCTGGGTTTGCCGGGTCATCAAACGTGTAGAGAGCCAGAAGTTGTTCCTTGGGAAAGGTGGTCGAGGTACCCACCGGGATTTCCTTGCCGCGGTCGGTTGCTGTTACACCGGGATCGACAAACTCAGTGCCGGGTGTGATGTACATAACCGCATCCCCGGCAAGTGTGATGACGGGAGGATCGTTATCTTCCTCGACAATGATCGTACGGGTTACACTCGCCGTGTTCCCGGAGGAATCACTGGCGGTGTAGACAAATTCACGACTACCGGGTGCGGATGTGTCGATGCGCCCGCCTTCGACAGGAACATTCAACTGGTATTTGTCGACAAGGTAAGCAACCAGTCTATTACGCTCACCATCCTCAAGGACTCGGTCGAAGAGAATTACCTCGGAAACCTCGCACTTGGACATTTCCCTGTTGGCTTCCCACCCACCCAACTGGATGACTGTTGGTTTATAGGTGTTATTGTTGGCACCGGCGGAATTGGTGGCAAGTTGAATTCCATCCTTCCAGAAATTGGCCTGATCCTTATTATTGATATCGCCGATATGGAGATGCCATTCGGTATCCCCCGCCCCATTGTTGTAAATCCACCCACCTGCATGCCATTTGCCGGTGTTGTTGTCATCGAATCCAAAAAGCCAATTGCGACCCTTTGTTGATATCACGCGATCGCTTCCTCCTCCTGAATAGCGCGCCAAGGTAAGGAGAGTGTAGTTTGCTATGTCAGGCTCGAAATTCTTGGTTGTCCAGATCATGTCGTCACCGTCAAAACTGATAGTGGGACGCCCATTTAATCCATCCGCTTTCCAAGTGGGATCGCCAAGGGTATTACCAGCGTGATGATCTTTTCCTGAGAGATCGATCATACCCTGGTTCATGACATCTCCATCCTGATAATTCTCGCCTGGGAAACTGGCATCAAGATGCAGGACAAGGCCTGGAATACCAGAAGGTGGCAGGGTGTAACCGACATCCCGGTCAGGATCTACATTGTCACTGAATGTTGCCCCGGGGGATTCAATGATGTCATAGACGTCTCCAACCAGCAGTTTCAGTTCAGCCTCCCCTTTCAGTATCAGGGTTGGCGGGATTGCGTCGACTACCTTGACGATCCTTTTAACAGGTGTCACCGCCGAACCATCAGCAGTCGCATAGGTAAGTGTTACATTGTAGGTCCCCGGTTTGCCGGTGTCCAATTCATCGACATTTACGGTTGCCTTTTCACCATCAATCAATTCGCCATCACTATCCACGATATTTCCCCCTGCATCAGTGTATTCCTGGCCAACATCATGGGCAACCATCGGTTCGCCCAGCAGAACTATGGAAGGGGCGGATATATCCTCAACGACGTTTACAATACGGGACGCTTTACCCTGATTCCCACTGGAATCAGTAGCAGTATATTCAATCGTGTAGGAACCCGGTGTATTGATATCCAATGTTGCAATCGGGCTGGCGAACCAGTAACCGTTCTGGGTGGCATTGGATGGATGAATACCCAGACGACCGCCCCCGGGGAGACGTACCCGCGGACGCACCCAGGCTCCACCACCAAACTCCATGAAACCTATGGCAACCCGGTAAAATCCATCAGCAAGATTGTGCGTCTTCCATCCACCTCCGGTAAAGTTGGTGAAGATGACCTCGTTACCATAGTCTCCATCAGATTCAAATACCCCATCCTGATCCAGGTCGATCCAGAAGGAACAACGGTCATCGGCATTATCGATCCCAAACTCGTAGTCCCCATCACCCTGGGCCAGGAAGAAGCCATGAAAGACAAACTGATAGTCATCATTCTTGTTGACTTCAGGAATGATGGCCCGAAACGCACCATCCCCATTGATCGCCGTAATATCGCCGGAGAAACGGCTTACGCCAACCGGATCAATTGCCAGTAAGCCCCCGTCCTGTTCAAAATTTAACAGGTTTATATCCCGACCAGCTTCCATGTAACCATTGACGTCAAGTGAGTTTGGAAAAAACTCAATATTGCTATAGGCAGGCACGTCCCCATCAACAATGTCCGTTGCTGAGAAACCGGGATCTGAATAGGTTGAACCCACCTCGATTTTAATAACGGCATCGCCTTCAAGGGAAATGGTTGGCGACTGGGTATCAGAAACAATAACCTTGCGGGTCACCTGGAGGGCCTCGTTGCCATCCGTATCCGTGTAGTTATAGGTCACGGTATAATTGCCCGGGACAGCGGGATCAAAATCACCGCCAACTGCGGCCTCCTCATCCGAAAGCAGGTTGCCGGACGCATCCTTTATACTGTAACCGGGATCCGTGAAGATTTCGCCGGCCTCGTGAGTGATCTCGTTTTCCCCTTCAAGAGTAATTAACGGTATCGTCGGGTTCGGAATAATAACCACTGTCCGTGAAAGAGTGGATGTATTGCCGGAAGCATCCATTACAGTATAGGTAAAGCTATGACGACCCAGTTTGCTCGAATCAAAACTTTCAGGATCTTCAACAAATCGAAACAGGTCGGCATAAGTGTCACTGGAATTGCGGGGAAGTAAGAAATCCGAACCTCCTTCAGGATCAAACCCAAAGCCCATGTTTCCAACCTTGCCAGCGCCACCTCCACCGTTGGATATACGAAGTTCAAAGTTAAACCAACCGCCCTGCCCTTCATCGAATGCACCCTGGGTCATCACATTCCACCCCTCGTCATCGAGTACCTGCTTGCCACCGACCTTGAGCCAAGTCGCGTCATCGATGTTCTCCATGAAGGAAATCTTCCCGTCGGCATCATATATTTGGCCGGTGTAAATAATGGTTCGGTTGCCCGCCCACGGATGACCACCCGTCTGCTCGCTGGCAGTGGGACCAAGCGGATTAACACCAACATTTCCGGGGTTGGTTGTGGTGGCGTTCAAGTTCCCCGCGACAAATCCACCTAGAAGACCCGGGATAAAAAATGGATTGCTTGAGATTGTGGAGAGCCATGGACTCCCATCAACGGCGTCATCCAATGTGACCCCCATGTCAGTGTAATCAGCACCCTGTATGACTTCCAGTTCAGCCTCCCCATTTAGGGTTATGGATGGAGCCGTGGTATCAACGACGATTACCTTGCGCAGAATCTCGGTCGCCGACTGCCCGTTTTCATCCGTGTAGTTGTAGGTAATGAAAAAATCGCCCACGGTATTGCCGTCCGGTACATTGGCAGCAACGATCTGGGAATGATCAAGAGGTACACCCTGGGAATCGCGGAGCCGGGCACCGGGATCCACAAAGGCAGTCCCGCCCTCGTGTGTAGATATGGCATCTCCCTTCAGGGTAATTATAGGGGCTCCGGGAATGTACTCAACAATGACAGTTCGCTGGGCCGTCCCGATGTTACCGACGGCATCAGTCGCCGTGTAGTTGATGGTATACGTACCTTCCTGATAGATATTTACGGGATTGCCGGTACCCCATTGACCTGCCTGGGCCGGATCTCCAGGGTGGATGGGGTCTCTCCCCGGTGGAGGCAGGGTGGGTTCCGTAATAGTAATATTATCCAGTGCCCAGCGCTCCTTGATATCCTTCATGTGATGGGTCAGGTCCCTACTGGAAAGCGCCGAGTCAAAGATACGGAGTTCAGCGATTTCACCTTGTAACCACTCACCATTATTCGTGGCCTTGCCGGCAACTCGAATGCGATCGGTGCCAACATTTAAATTGTTGATATTGAGGTTTGCTGTCTTGGGTGCGGAGCCATTATCAATGATAACGATATTCTGGGTGTCGGCGCCATTGAGGATCAAGCCGGTGAGTCGCCACTCGTTGGGCACAACAGGAAAAAGGTTGTGCGCATCATTACCCTGACCATTAAAGCCATAGTGAGTATTTACATGAAGGATTGATGAACGACGACCGTTGCCATCGGCGGCTTGTTCGTAGATGGTCTGCACAGCATTGCGGTGGGGACGCCAAAGAGCGATGTAGGTGTAGGTATCATCCCCTTCATTGAGGACAGCCGGTCCATCAAGGAAGTCGTTGCCGTCGAACGTGATGGTGTTTCTTCCGTTTATTTCCGGGCCGACAACAGGACGGGAATCGTCAACGCCCTGCGTGACCTCGACCTGACCCTCGCCGGCACCCTTCCAGATGGAGACCTTCCCCCCCTCAATGGAGAGGGTCTCGGTATTGCTGGCATCCAGCCACAGGGTTGGCTCCATGGGTTCATCCGAAATGACCAAGGAACGATATCGGGCATCAATTCGTGCGCCACCCGCGTGTTCAGAATACGCCATTGCCACCTTGTAGAATCCGGGATCAAGGGAAACTATGGAGTAACCGCCTCTGGCATCAGCCTGTGTAGTTCTTTCGTTGCCTTTTAATCCATCAGTGGAAAAGACTCCATCCCCGTCAAGGTCGATCCAGAATGAGGAGCGATCGTCCGGCACCTCTGTGCCAAATTCATATTCTCCAGCGGACAGGGCTTGAAAATAGCCACTGACAACGATCTGAAAATCATCATTGCGATTGATTTGGTGAAGTGCCGATCGAAAACTGGCGTCTCCATTAAAATAAACCTGATCATTAAACAATGTGCTCCCGACAGGACTTAGGGTAAGGATACCTCCATTCTCATCCAGGTCGACAAGGCCATCGCTCCGACCACCGACCAACCATCCGGAGAGGTCAAGCTGGTTGGGGGTAAATAGTGAATCCATCACAACAAGTTCGCCATCCAGCGTATCTGTTGCGGTCGCGCCCTTGTCCAAATAGATGGCACCGACCTGATGGTGCACAACCTCATCGCCTTCGATTGTCAGAAGTGGCTTTGTGGTATCAACGACCTTGACCGTACGGGTTATGGTTTCTGCGACCCGATCCTGATCATCCTTGAAATTGTAGGTTACCACAAAGTCTTCTGACGGGACTTCCCCCGGTGGAAGCCCACTCACATCGATCTTGCCCGCATCCAGGGCGTTGCCATCCTGATCAACCACGGTGGCTCCGGCATCATTGTATTGGGTCGCAGCCTCATGTAGAATCTCAGCATTTCCGTTAAGGGTTAGAACCGGTGCCTCGGGATCAAAAATACGGATGGTTCTTGTGACCGAGGCACTTGATCCTGCTGAATCCTCGACAGTATAGAATAGTTTCCAATCACCGACCCGGCTTGTATCCACAGTATCCCCATCGCCAAGGGTGATAACTGAAATGTCGTCCAGGTCGCCATCCTCCGTGTCAGTGGCAGTTGCACCGGGGTCCACAAAATCCGTGCTCACAGGAACCCTTAAGTGGGCTTCGCCGGCAAGGGTTAAGGTAGGCGTGTCATTGAAGTCCCCTTCTCCGTTGTTGTAAATTGAACCCACGTCTTCTGCCGTGAGTGATGCACGATAAAAACGAATATCATCGAGCCACACATTGGGTTGCCACCCAATTTGAGGAGGATTTCCGGCATTGCCTGAATTATCGCGACCACCGAACACAAGTTGAGATCCAGTAGGATTGACGTTTCCGCCACGATTCTCAGAACCAATCTGGTCCCCGTCCACATATAGCACGCGCTTCCCACCTCCCCAGGTTGCGACAAGATGATGCCACTGGCCATCATTGATATTCCGGGCTGGGGACCAGTCATCATTACCGGGCCCCCGGAGAGTAAAGGCAATCTGGTCTGCGGAATTTTGACGACGACGCACCTGCCACCCCTGGCCTCCCTCCCCACGTTTTGATATAAAAGGATCCCAGCCATTATCCGGCCATCCCTTGGTCCAAAAAGAAATACTGAACAAAGAACCGCCGTCAAAGGTCGACTGATCCCCCCCATCACTAACTGTGATGTACTTGTCTCCATTCAGGTTGATCGACTTGCCGCGACCAAACGCAGTCTCCTCGGAATAGATATCCGTTGCAGAAGCCACACCATGGTGGTCATTGCCAGACTTGTCATTCGCTGTATCATCATCGAAGCTCCACCAACCCACCAAGTCGTTCATTCGTGTGACGCTGAAAAACCTGGCATAGTCGACGACCATAAATCCGGCGAAAGAGTCATGAGTCCCATCAGTGGCGGAGCCGTCTGGTATCGAAACAGTGATCTGCCCTGCTTCTGCTGTCGGAGTAACAATGAATGTGTAGGTATGGCCGGAGCCGGAAAAGTTGCTCAGATCGGCACCGGTCACGATAACATCATCTTGGTCAAAACCGGTAACGACCGTGTTCTCGCCTTCAAAACTGAAAGTAACTGAAACAGGCACGGGGGCAACATCAAATGGAGGCTCAAGATCACCTGTGATGGTGATGGTTGCACGAGCCGGATTGGCCGGGTCATTGTACTTCCATGCATGATCTGTGGCAAGATTGTCCTGCAGACTATATTTCCATGCAAGGTTGCCTTCAATTTCTGCTATTTGCGAGTCAGTCAATGCGACATCAAAGATAGCAAGTTCAGCCAAGTCACCCTTGAAGTTCCGACCACCAATATTGCGGTCACTGAAGAAATTAGAGGCTTCAACGTTACCTGCTGTAAGAAATGAGAGAACCGCGTAGGTGGAAGGTTTGCTGTCGATGTGACCGGTTTTCGATAGGCCATTCTGCCGCAGAGCACCGTTCATAACGTTTCCATTGGTGTGAGCGGAAGACCAGAACCTGCTGCCATCGGGATGAAAATGGTATTGGTTGTTGTCCCCCAACAATGAACTGTAGCCTCCGCCATCGGTGGCTTTCAACACCCAGAACACAGTTCGGATATTGTTCATGTTGGCAAAACTGTGGAATTCGCCGTTGGCACCACTATATCTCATTACGGACTTCCCATTCAGTACGTCCTCCACCAAAGTGGGCGAGCCTTGACTGGTGGCATTATTTTCATTGCCGGATTGGTCGGTCCATGTGGTCCCCGAAACACCGACACCCGCATCCAGCCAAAGATTGGGTGTGACATCATCCAAATAGAAGTCAGCGGCAATGATTTGATGGGCGGAAATGGTAAATGCAACAAAAACGGCTACGAGCATCGACACATGCAGACACAATCCAATAGCGAAATCTGATAACACTTTCCTTGCAAATTCAACGCTATGCCCGGAAGCTTTTGGAGGTAAAGGAAAGGACCAGCGAGTATCACAAGCAGGGGTCTTTTGCTTCATGAGACAGGGGAATCTTAATAACATAATGCTAATTTATACTTAACTGTGTGCAGGCGTGCAACATATTTATTATTAGCGGAAATTCGAAAAAGGTTACGATTTAATTTAAAATCCATTGATTTCCAGATGATTCAATCAATTGAACAACGGCCACAGGAAGTGGGTACACCGGAACAGGGAGGCAAGTCTGCCACACTGGAATCCTGTGATCCAACGGTGGCAAAAACAGAGAGCTTCTTTTGCAGTTTAACTGAATGGCAGTGGGGACAAGGCGTGTCACTCCAATCCATGGACCGAACAAGTATCTCGCTATCCTTCTTGCAATCCTGACAGGTGAATTCGTAAAAGGGCATGAATAAAATTTAAATCAGAGAAAAGATAGCCCGCAACAGAAAAATTGAACGTAAAAAACATGAAGGACCAATCCAGATTCATCTCCCGCATCGCATGGCCAATCTGTCAGTTATTTCTTGCCGTGACATTTTCCAATGCCGGTGAATTTTCAAGTAACTGGCACAAAGCCCATAACCGTATCTGGGTTGGTGAAGACTTCTGGGCCAACCCAATGGAGGACTGGCAGGTAAAAAATGGGGTTCTTGAGTGTATCCGCTCCGGTGGCAATCGCAACGTGCACTCACTAATTGCACAACTGGGAACAATGGAGGGTGATTTCTCACTGAAACTTCGACTGGGAGTCCCGCAAACTGGAAAGCAGGGTGGCACAGCAGGGTTCCGAATCGGCATCCAGACCGAGATGAACGATTACCTACATCGGGTGTTCAAGGGTAACGGAATCAACGCAGGCATCACGACAGGAGGCGATCTATTCATTGATCTTCCAATCCCTGGTAAATCAGGCAATGGACTCACTCCAAAGCAACTATCTGATGTGGAGTTAATCCTTGTTGGCAAAGTAATTGAAGGGAGTTACACCCTTGTGCTTTCTGCTCATGACCCCAAAGACGGATCAGAACTCTCCAGTATTACGAGGCAGAATATTCCGGCAAACCGACTCCATGGTAATATTGCACTGGTCAACAACCATCTGGCCAATCCAACTGGACGGAAGAAACCGGGAACCAAATCATTCCAAGGTAGAAGTGCCCGCTTTCAATTTCATCGCTTTTCGGGCAAAGGATCAAAAATCACAGTGAAGCCCAACCAGAAATTCGGGCCAATCCTGTTCGCACAGCATACCCTGAGCCGCAATACCCTCAAGTTGACAGCCCAGTTCCCTCCCCTTGGGGCGAAAGCCAATCCGGAGGCCCGACTGGAAACCAGACAGGGGAAAAGCTGGGAGGCGATTGCCACGACCCTGATCCATCCCCAGTCAAGGACGGCAGGCTTCCGAATCGAGAACTGGGATTCAACGAGGGAAATACCCTATCGAATTGCCTACGAGTACAACAACCGATCCGGAGACACCAGGATGGAGTATTTCACGGGTACCATCCGAAAGGAACCAAAAGGGCGCCCTGTGGTGATAGCAGGTTTTACAGGACATACGGATCCGGCTTTTCCAAACCGAACCCTCGTTCGCAATGTTGGCATCCATGATCCCGATGTACTCTTCTTTTCCGGAGACCAGATTTACGAAGGGGTCGGCGGTTATGGAATCCACCGTGAACCTGTCGACCTTGCCATCGTCAACTATCTCCGCAAATGGATGATGCATGGTTGGGTATTTCGTGAACTGATGAGGGATCGCCCCAGTCTCTGCCTTCCGGATGACCATGATGTTTACCAGGGCAACATCTGGGGGGCAGCCGGCAATCCTGTTGCTGATATGAAAGACCATCCAAAGGGTGGTTATCGCATGCATGCTGACTTTGTAAATACCGTGCAGCGAAGCCAAAACAGCCACCATCCGGATGCCTTTGATCCCACACCGGTCAAGCAGGGTATCGATGTATACTATGGGGATATGCTGTACGGTCGGGTAAGCTTTGCCATCCTTGAGGATAGAAAGTTCAAGGACGGTCCGATGGACAAGGTCAATACCTGGCCCGGTCGCCCGGACCATATCAAGGATCCAAAGATTGATATTGCAGCCCTGGACAAGCCCGGTCTCCATCTCATGGGCAAACGTCAGCTACATTTCCTCGAGGAATGGGGTAAGGACTGGCGAGGGGCAGACCTGAAGGTTTCTCTGTCACAAACGATCTTCTGTAACCTGGCCAACTACCATGGTGGCAACCAACAATACCTGATCGCTGACATGGATTCCAATGGTTGGCCCCAGTCCGGTCGCAACCGTGCTGTTCACGCCTTGCGCAAGGCATATGCACTCCACTATGCAGGCGACCAGCATCTGGCATCAATCGTGCACCACGGTATTGATAAACACCGGGATGCCGGATTCAGTTTCTGCGTCCCTAGCATTGCCGCCGGTTACCCACGTTCCTGGAAACCTGATACCGAGGGCCGACCAGTTATAAACCGCCCGCCCGCCAATCTTCCCAATACGGGTGACTATAAGGAAGGCTTCGGCAACCTCGTTACTGTCCACGCAGTGGGCAATCCTGCCTCCAAAAACCGAAAAGGCATCGAGAACACCCTTCATGACAAGGCATCCGGCTATGGAATCATCCGCTGTGATACTGAAATGCAAACCTATACCCTTGAATGCTGGCGTCTCCAGTTCGACGCAGGGAACCCACGAAAAGAAGACCAGTTTCCCGGATGGCCTCTCACGATTGGAATTGATGAACAATATGGCCGAAAAGCCGCGGAAAATCTCCCCACTCTTCAATTCAGTGGGATAAAGGATCCCGTGGTTCAGGTTATTAACGAGAAGACCGGTGAAACAATTTACACACGTCGCATAAGGGGAACCTCTTTCAATGCCAAGGTATTTGATTCCAAGGCGACCTACTCGGTGATTGCCGGGAACCCCGAAGATGACAAACTCCAGACACGCAGGAAAATCAAGCCCAGCAAGGGCACCATCAAATTCAAATTCTGATTTCTCTCCCAATTTACACTTCGAGACCTATTCAAAAGGACAGCCATATAATAATTCACATCATGAAATCCATCTCTCGCATCTTTATTCTTTGCCTCGCAACCCTGGTCATGTGCACCCCAGGCAACCGCCTTCAAGCACATGACCCGGCGAGCCAGATGCTTTTCGCCGCACAGAACTTCATCAAGTCACTGGACGAGAAAGCCAAGGCGGATGCCCTGTATCCCTTTGATAGCAAACGGCGGGAAGCATGGAACTTCCTTCCCGATAAATTTATCAAGCCCGACGGAAAACGCTATGGTCTAACCATTAAGAAAATGACGGTGCAGCAACGTACGCTTGCACACGCCCTGCTGGCATCATCCCTCAGTCATGATGGTTACCTGAAGGCCTCAACAATCATGACCCTTGAACAAATCCTGTTTGAGATGGAGGGCCGTGACATCCGCCAACCCGACCTCTATTACGTTTGCATCTTTGGCACTCCTGACAAGGCAGGCACATGGGGCTGGCGCTTCGAGGGACATCACCTTTCCCTTTCATTCACCCTTGTCAACGGGCGGGTTTTTTCAGTCACCCCGGCCTTCTTTGCAACAAATCCGGCAGAGGTCAAGCAGGGGGCATTCAAGGGACTCAAGGTTCTCCGAGAAGAGGAGGATTTGGCCCGTCGAATTGTGAAGTCGCTAAACAACCAGCAGAAAAAAGCAGGCATCCTTTCCGACAAGGCTCCAGCGGACATCCTTACCACTTGGGATCCTATTGTTGATCGCAAGACTTTCTTCCCCCCGCAAGGCATCCCCTTTAAGGAACTCAATGCCCGCCAGCAGGCTTGGGTCCTTGAACTGGTGGACTTGTATACCTCCAAGCACCGCCATGAAATCGTTGAGCAGGTGAACCGGAGAAGCAAGATCAAGGACACGGATACCATGTTTTTTGCATGGGCCGGCAGCACACAACCCGGAAAAGGTCATTACTATCGGGTTCAGACCAAGGATTGGCTTTTTGAGTATGACTGCACCCAGAATGACGCCAACCATGTACATTCAGTCTGGCGTGACTTTGATGGTGATTTCGGCAGGGACCTCCTTGCCGAACATTACAAGGATCATCACAAGGAAGCCGGGTTCAAGTCCATCTTTGATGGAAAGACCCTGAATGGTTGGACCCCCAACGAATCCAAGGACAGTTTCTACGTAAAGGACGGTGCCATCGTGTCAAACGGCCAACCCCGGAGTCATCTCTTCTATACGGGCGACAAGAAACCCTTCAAGGACTTCGAGTTCCGCGGAGAGGTGCTGACCAACCCACATGCCAACGCCGGCATCTACTTCCACACGAAATTCCAGGATTCAGGCTGGCCCAAGTACGGATTTGAGGCCCAGGTCTGCAACACCTACCATGACCCGAAAAAAACCGGTTCCATCTATGCCGTTGTCAATGTGGACAAGGCCCCAGTCCTCGATGATGAATGGTTTGACTACAGCATCCGCGTCGAGGGAAACCGTGCCGTCATCAGGATAAACGACAAGGTCACGGTTGACTATACCGAACCGGCCGGTACCAAGCCCGGAAAGCAGTTTACACGCAAACTGGATGAAGGCACCTTTGCACTTCAGGCCCACGACCCCAAGAGTGTGGTGCTCTTCCGCAACCTGCGCGTAAAGAGACTTTAAAAGAGGCAGGAAAGCTCCCGGGGCGCAATCATTTCGATCGTTTACGTTTCAGGTCAGGCACAACCTTTGCCTCGACTGTAGGCAACCATTTCCTGTGTTCGTGGATCACATCCTCATGAACTGCTTGTGACGCCATATTTGACCACTCGTTGGGGTCACGATCATGATCGTAAAGTTCCTCTGTGCCGTCCGCATAGCGGATGTAGCGCCATCGCTGACTTCGAACCGCATGGTTCCCGCGTCCATAGGTCATCAATGCAGGTTTAACCCAGGTTGCCTTGGGATTCCTGAGCAACGGCACTGCACTTGTCCCGTCACAGGTTGAATCGGAAGGAAGTCCACAAAGCTCGAGAAGCGTGGGATAAAGGACTGATAAGTCTACGGGTATTTCACATCGAAGACCGGGTCTTGTCACCCCGGGGGCGACAACGATGAATGGTACATGATTGCTTTTCTCCCAGAGGGCAAACTTCTCTATATGATCCTTTTCTCCAAGGTGAAATCCATGATCTGACCAGAGTAAAATGACCGTGTTGTCACGACGGGGACTCTTGTCCAATGCATCCAGAACTCGGCCAACCTGGGAATCCGCAAAGGCACAGCATGCGGCATAGGCACGGATAAAATCATGATAGGAC
>Ga0233433_10002931_pt1 | contig 14316 bp, 11 predicted proteins | sample SI_122_August201_5_FD_179868 | JGI IMG/M metagenome (GOLD analysis project Ga0233433, IMG submission 179868) | Seawater microbial communities from Saanich Inlet, British Columbia, Canada - SI_122_August2016_100_MG | ecosystem: Environmental > Aquatic > Marine > Inlet | place: Canada: British...
TTATATCCATTTTTGAAAAAATATTTTCAAATAAAGATGCAGATGAGATATTTTTTAAAAATTTAATAAAAAAATGGAGAGAAAATTAAGAATAAATTCTATAAATAGTTCCATCTAAAAGTGAGACCACATAAAGACTACCATCAGGACCAAATTCAATATCAGATATTAGACCAAAATTTGAACCAAACAAAATTTCTTCCATCGAGTCATTTTCAATAGAGTCTTTTTGCGATAGATTTACAACTTTATCCTGAAGGAGTTCACTTTCAAATACAAAATCTGTTCTATTTTCATTCAATTGAAATTTGTAAATATTACCATTGTTGGAATCAGCCACAAATAACCAATTTTTATATTTTTGAAACATTGATGAATCAGCAAAATCCAATGCAGTTATTCCTATTGGTAGTTCCCAGCTAAATTTTGGATCATCGTATACGTATTCTTCATATCCAGGAGGTGGAACAATTACTACATCAGAAGGACCCTGAATTTTAGCCCATCCACTGTTGAATTTTTTATTTATCAAATTTATTTCATCAAATTTATCAGCCCCATTTTCTGTATCCCATAGATAACCTGTGATAGGATCAACGGCCAATCCAAAACTATTTCGAATTCCAATTGCAGCATAACTACCAGGAGGATCGATTTGAAGTATCACACTTGTATCTTTCCAATGTCCAAATGAAAATTCATTAAAGAAAAATCGTTCAACACATTCACCAATATTTTGAATAATGTTTAATGGATTGGATTCAAATTTATTTTCTTGAGTTTTAGTCTTCTCTCCCCAACCAGAAGGATTTGTAGTATAATATTTGAATGACACATTAATACAAGACATAGTATCTTTTATCGTATCATTAATTCCTCTTTTAGCTTCTTCATCAGAACGTGCACCTTCACTAAAATGTCTAAAGCTATCTTCAGGTAAATAATTTTGTAAAACTCCAGCTTTATAATCTTCTCCTGTTACTGCAAAAATAGTTCCAGAATTATCACTTACCATTGCACCACCATTATAAGTTACTTCATCTGCAGGTAATTCTTTAAGTAATTTTTTTTGTGTTAAAAATTCTCCATTCCATTCAAATTTGTATATTTTATTACCTAATGCTAATCCTCCATCATGAAATGCTTCTGTTAAAAAAACATATACTGTAGAATCAACATTTGTAATTCCTAACAATCCTTGTTCACCATAATTACTAACTTCAAGATCAAGAACAGTATTTAGTTCCCCATCTTTAAAGGATAAAATCTTTCCATCATTTTTTTGTAATATTAAAAGAGTATCATCTAAAAAAGTTATTGATATTGGAGTAGATAATCCTGAAATAAATTTTTCAAATTTAAAATCATCAAAAATAATTGGTTCATCAATTATTTTCTCCAAAATTGGTTTTTTAAATTCAACATCACCTACAATAACATAACCAACCATCCATGGATGAATACTACAAAAATAGGATTGTACTGAATTATCTAATTCAAAATTAAATTCAAAGAATTCTCCCATTTGTAAAAGAGGACTTGTAAAAATATCACTAGGTCCATCTCCAGGTGTACCACTGACAATATTGTGTAATGCATCATCATTGTTGATCCATTTTATAGAATTACCCTTATCAATATGTAAAATTGTAGGATTAAAACAAGAATCGATTAATTCACAACCAGGATTGTACGAATTTTGGTTAATTTCTATAATTTCTTGAATAGGCTCTTGTGCGTAAACATTACCAAATAATCCAATAGAGAATATTACTGAAAAGAAAATTAATTCTGATAAATGCATTACTTTAATTAAGATTTTAGTGAAATAATTATCTTTAAAATTAATAAAATTAGATAAGTCTTAAATAATCAAATTTTGAGAAAAAGCTGATCTAATAATATGAATATAACCATAGGCATTCCAGCTTTTAATGAAGAAAAAAACATTGGAAAAGTGATAGTCACTCTTAAAAAAATTACAAATGACATTATTGTATGTGATGATGGTTCAAATGATCTTACAAAAGAAATTGCAGAAGGATTAGGAGCCAAAGTTATTTCACACACACACAATATGGGTTATGGTGAAGCAATAAAATCGATTTTTAATGAAGCAAAGAAAAAAGAAGTAGATATTTTAATAACATTTGATGCAGATGGTCAACATAGACCAGAAGATATCATGAGTCTAACTAAGCCAATTATAGATCAACAAGCAGAAGTAGTGATTGGATCTAGATTTTTGAAAAATGAAACAAACATACCAAGGTATAGAAAAATTGGAGTTAAGGTTTTAACAAAAGTAACCAATATGTCAATTAAAGAAAATCTTACTGATGCTCAAAGTGGATTAAGAGCATATCAAAAAAAAGTTTTACAAAATATTAGTTTAACAGATAGTGGAATGGGTATTTCTACTGAAATATTAATTAAAAGTCATCAAAAAGAATTTAGAATTGTGGAAGTTCCAATACAAATCCTGTATGGTAAAGATACATCAACTCATAATCCAGTATCCCATGGTACATCTGTTTTATTAAGTACAATAAAATATACTTCAATACAACACCCATTGAAATTTTATGGGGTTCCAGCAATAATTTTTCTTATAGTTGGACTGTCATTTTTAATCTGGACTTTTCAAATTTATGCAGAAGAAACAAGAGTAGTTACAAATATTGCACTCGTAGGAATGGGATCTTTAATACTAGGAGTCATTTTAATGATTTCTGCAATATTATTATATTCATTAGTAAGTGTAGTACAAGATAAAAGAAATAATTAATTTTTATTATTTAATATCATGGATTTTTTGAATAATTTACGTCAAAAATTAGAACAAGTAAGAGGCCTAGGATTAATTGGTTTTGGAGATATAACAGGTATAATTGTATCATCAATTTTTTGGTTTTATTTAGCATCAATAATTGAACCGTCTGAATATGGAGACATTCACTTTTTCTTGTCAATTGCTACTATTGGATCATCAATTGCATTATTTGGAACACAAGATTCCATTACAGTATTAACTGCAAAAGGACACAAAATTCAATCGGGATTAAATGTAATTTCTCTTGGAATTAGTTCAATAACATCACTATGTTTAATTATTTTTTTCCAAAGAATAGATATAGGAATCATTGCCATTGCATTTGTTATCAATACTTTATCTATAGGGCAACTGTTAGGAAAAAAGCAATTTTTCAAATATGCGCAGTATAATATTTTACAAAAAATTTTAACATTAGTTTTAGGAGTTGGATTTCTTTATGCATTTGGCCCATCTGGAATTATATACGCATTAGCAATTTCATATGCAGCATATTTAATACGAATTATCAAAACTTTCCAAGAGGTTCCAATAAATTTTAAATTAATTAAAGAAAAATCAAGTTTTTTATCACATAATTATATTATGTATTTAATTGGGAGTTTTGGAAGTCAAATAGATAAAATTATTGTGGTGCCTTTGCTTGGTAGTACAATACTTGGAAATTACAGTTTAGCACTTCAGGTAATTACAGTATTTACAATATTTACAACAATATTATTCAAATTTTTGTTACCACAAGAATCAAATGGTATCCAGAATAAATTTTTGATTCAAATTGTAATTATTATTTCTGTAATAATATCACTTGCAGGAATATTTTTATCTCCTCTAGTAATTCCAAATTTTTTCCCAAAGTATGTTGATGCAGGAGTAGCTATACAAATTATGAGTCTAAGTATTATTCCAGTAACTATAACTACAATTTGTACTTCAAGACTATTATCAAAAGAGAGAAGTAAAGTTGTGCTCATAGGAGGTCTTTTAGGATTATTTGTCCTAGTATCAGGAATTCTCATTTTAGGCTCAATGTATGGAACTATGGGAATAGCCATTTCTTTTGTTTTATCAACTATTTCAAAAGCAACCTATTTGGGATTAATGGTAAAAAAGTATGAAAGGAGTGTAAATTGAATCAAGATAATTCAAAAAGATCTAAACAAAATATTCTAAGTTATTTTAATAATATCTGGATTATTTTAGGAGTAATTTGTACAGTTGGTTTCATTCTAAGAATCATTTGGATTCAACATGAATTGCCATTGACATCAGATAGTGCAGGATATTTTTGGTATGCAATTGATACTTCAATTACGGGTAGATTTCCCAATTCAGAATGTGGGTGGAAATGTACTTTTCCAAACACGGGGTGGCCATCTTTTCTTTCAATATTTTTCATGATTTTTTCATCTGATAATTATCTAGATTATATGAATTTGCAAAGATATTTGGGAGTAATTATGTCAGTAATTACAATTATTCCAATGTATTATCTTTCCAAGGTTTTCATTGAGAAAAAATATGCAGTGATCGCAACTGTACTTTTTACTTTCAATCCAAGAATTATTGAAAATTCAATTTCAGGAAATCCAGAATCAATGTATATTTTTGCCACAGTATTAATACTGTATACATTTTTTCAACATGGTAAAAATTATCCATACATCACATTTGGAATTATAGGAATTATTTCAACAATAAGATATGAAGGAGTGTTGTTAATTATCCCAATTTCATTATTATATTTTTATAGATACAAATTTTCAAAAAAAATAATTCTAAAATATTTTATTGCCATTACAGTATTTCTTTTGATTATAATTTCTTGGGGCACGATGAAAATTGATTTGACAGGTAATGATGGAATAACAAGTCATGTATCAGCTGGTCCAATTTATTATAGTAATGTAATGAAAGATAGCCAAGATAGTAATGAAGTAATAATTAATTTCTTAAAAACAGGTATTACCAACATGATTAAATTTTTAGGATTAGCAACTCTACCATTACTAACTTTTTTGATACCACTTGGAATATACACAATGATTTCAAAAGGAAAATTATCAAATTTTCTTATTTTATTTAGTATTGTTCTCGTCTTGCTAATACCTGCATTTTATGCATATTCAAGAAATTTCCAAGAAGTGAAATATTTACTAGTTATTTTTCCCATATTTTGCATATTTTCATCATTTTTCATCAGAAATATTACTGAAAAAATAAAATATAAAAAATCATTCTTAATTCTGTTTATCGGTATAATCATTGTGTCCACAATAGGATTCATAGAATACAAAAATGCAGATGATGTAAATCAAATTGAAGTTTATGAATTTTCAAAGATAGTATATTCAACAGTTTCAATAACAAATTACTTTCCACATGCGGAATATCTAGATAGTATGCGAATGAAATCTTTAGAAGAATTCCCAATTTTACGAAATGATTTGCCAACAGGCATATCTATACTTTATACAGATAAATCAATCAAATATGATAACATAGAGGAATTTATAGAAAAAAATAGAATTAATGGTTTAACACACATAATTGTAGATAAAGGGGATTCAAGAACAGATATTTTTGATGATATTTTTCCAAACGAAGAAAAGTATACGTATTTAACAAAAATATTTGATACGTTTGATAACGGATACAAAAATTATCATGCTAAAATTTTTGAGATCGATTATAATGAATTTTATAAATTAAAAGGAACTATGGATTCCTAAATTTATCATAATCAATTTCAAAAACTTTAACCTTAAATTTTGTAAATCCTAATTCATTTGTATCAATAATTTTCTTCAAATAACTATATTGTTGTTCATTATAATAAATATCAGACAAGAAAGGATACCAAATTTCAGTAACACTATCTTGATTAATTGCTATATACTTCAAATTTTCTTTTTCACTATTTAAAATAAAGTCATCTAAGGATATTCCAAAAATACTAATGATTTTAATATCTTCAGTTATGGGCACAGGTGAACTTGGAAAACGTTGTTCAGGTAAATTCAATTTCATATTAAATTCAGATAATTCTGCAAAACTTATTCCCCGTAATGCATTTCCGGCATCAAGAATATTACCTGAAATTTTATTTTTTAATAATTGAGCTAATTTGATTTGTTCTTGTTCTTCAAATTTATCCATAACATCATATCGCATCATAAATAATGATGAAAGTGTAATTATTACACCTAAAATAAGAATTAATGAATAATGTTTTTGCTTTTTGGTAAACGAAAATGTGCTTAAACCATACTCTATTAATCTTTGAATTGGAATAGTAGCAAAAATTATTAAAAATGGTAATAAGTAATATAGAAATCTTCTTTCTGGAATTATTGAAAAAGTAATTACCATTAAACTAATTGTAGTTAAAATTAGTATCCAATTGGCATTAATAGATTTTTGACGTTGATCAAATGCTCTAAATGAAAATAAAATACCAATAGGAATTAAAATTATTAAGTATGGGAAAGAGATTTTGGTTAATTGTTCAACAATATTGAAAATTCCAGTTAAAATGAACCTATGAATAAATTCTGGTACACTATGATCATCAATATAATCAATTGCAGAGTATTCTAAATCGCTTGTATTTACAGATTGAAGTGTACCAAATTCTCCTGTAAAAAGTGAGGATCCTAGACCAAAATATAACGGATCACCATATGTATCATATCTATTAACTAAGATTGGTGTAATTATTAAAAAGAAAATACTTAGGCCAAAAATAAATTTTACAAATATTTTTGATGAAAGTTTAGAATGGTAAAAAAAGATTATAGATATAGCTAAAAGCATAATTGCTCCCGGTAATCTTACCCATACTAGTAATCCAGCAAATAAGAAGGATAAATAAAATAATTTTGAATTTTGATTTAAAATGAAATAAAATGAAATCATGGAAATTAAAATATAAAGTGGTTCAGATAGAGCCTGTCCTGAATTATAGTTTAAGTGAGGTTCAAATGCAAACAAACAAGCTGCAACTAAAGAATATTTTTCTGGAAAAAACTTTCGAGATAGTTTATACATTATAAAAATGCTAAATAGTGAAATAACAATGCTTATTGTTCTTGCAGTATCAGAATAATCTAGAAAATTTTCTGAATTTACTAATTCAAAAAATGGGCTTAAAAAAAGAGACCAACCTAATGTTTTAGAAGAGTTAGGTGAAAAATCCCCGTTAGTGTGTCCTATGGCATCAAAAATGTAACCCGTTGCATCTTCACCTGGAAAAGTTGAAAAATTTGTAACAGATAACTTTAGACCTAAAGATATTACAGAAATTATTATTAAACAAATAATGATAGTAGATTTGTTCAAAAAAATCACCTGTTCCAGAAAATAAATTCTTTAATTATTCCCAAACTTAACTCTGCACCAGTTGATAAAGGTCTCATTTTTCTTTTTCCCCCAATTCTTTCTCCTTCATTTCCAATAATTTCACAAATTTTTTGTTTTCTTTTTAATCCTCTAATACTCATTTGTTGGGTAGATGACATACCCATAGCATCATAATTTAATTCATTAAAGGCATTTCTAGAAATGATTCTACTTTCATTAAGTGTATCAGTCCAATGGCCTCCAAAAAACACATTTGCTAAAAATGCAAACATTTTATTTCCAAACCCATCAACAATCCCAGCATCAAGATTTACTGAACCTTTTCCAAATCTTGTAACAAGAACTTGATCATAACCCTCTCTAAGCTTCTCAATTAACTCTGGAATTTTTTCTGGATCATCATTCCCATCTGGACCAAAAAGAATAATGTTGTCTGAAGTTGTTGCATCCACTCCTTCAAGAACTGCAGCTCCATGACCACCAGCATATTCACCTTTTTGTTGTTGCATAATAACTCTAAAACCCATTTTTTTTGCTTCTTCTATAGTTCCATCTGTTGAACCACCGTCAACAAAAACAATTTCTTCAACCCATTCTTTCTTAATTTTTGGTACAATGGATTTTACACCAATTATTTCGTTTAATGTTGTAATTATGACTACAGTAGACATGAATTCACAAAAATATTTTCGATATATAAACACCAAGATTTTTGGAAAAAATTGATTTAATTTTATGCTAAATTGGTAGTTTTTCAATAAAATCTAGTAAAGAATAAACAAGAATGTATTAGGTAATTACTATAATATGAAATTTGATAAATTCCTCATAGTCATAATTATAGCAGTCATAATTTATGCTGTTTTCCTCTTTATTTCAGATTTCAATTTAGTATATGAGAAAATAACTAATTTTAAAATTATATTTGTACCAGTTATTCTATCTCTAGTCAGTGTTAGTTGGTTAGTAACATTCTACAGATGGCATCTTTTGTTAAAAAATTCAAATATTCATATTCCAATTAAAAATAATTTTATAATATATCTAGCGAGTTTATCATTATCTATTACTCCAGGTCAAATTGGGGAGGTAATTAAATCAGAATTTCTTAAAAAACAATTCAAAATTCCACGTTCAAAAACTTTACCAATTATTTTCATAGAAAAATTTTATGATCTAATGGGAGCTTTAATTGCATCAATAATTGGAGTGTGGTATTTTGAAGGTGGGTTATACTTGATTAGTATTGGAATAGTTTTACTAGCATTAATTTTTGTACTAATCTTATCAAGAAGTATTTTTGAAAGAATTTTATTATTAATTTGTAAAATAAAGTTTTTTTCAAAATATCAAAAAAATTTTCTTGAATCATATAATGTATTACGTAATTCTTTAAAAACAAAAATTGGCTTAAAATCAGGTATTCTTTCTTTTATTTTTTGGGTCATTCAAGGTGTAGCAGTATATTTTGTATTATTAGCATTAGAAATGAACGAACTAAATTTTCTTATAGCAACATCAGCTAATGCAATTTCTGTTTTAATAGGAGCATTATCGTTTGTACCAGGAGGACTTGGGGTTACTGAAGGAAGTATGGGAGGTCTTTTAGCCCTTCAAGGAATTGAATTTAGTTTTGCATTAATTGCAGGTGTGATAATTAGAATATTTACTTCATGGTATACAGTAATTGTTGGATTTATTGCACTAAAATTTTCTGGCGGTTTTTCCTTAAATGAAGAAAATTAATGTGAGTTTTTATAATAAAATCTTTTAAATGGTGCTTGAAAAGTAATTCGATTTGCTGTAGCCCATTGAAATATTTTTTTCAATCCTTGATCCATAGTAATTTTAGGAGTCCAATTAAGGCTATCTTTTGCTTTTTTATTGTTACAGATTAATCGATTAACGTCATATGGTCGTTCTCTACTTTCATCATACCTAATCTTGGTTTTGGTTTTTGCAATCTTGCTAATTTTCAAGGCTAAATCTCTAATACTTATTTCATTTCCAGAACCAACATTAATTATTTCACCAATAGCTTTTTTGGAGCTTAATGAACGAATGATAGCATCAGCTGTATCTGAAACATATGTAAAATCACGACTTGCATCTACATTTCCCAACATGAGTTCTTTAGTTCCCTGTAATAGTTGATTCATAATTTCAGGAATTATATATGGTTGTGTATATTTTGGCCCATAGGAATTAAATGGTCTAATAATAACTACAGGAAATCCATTTTCTTTATGCAAAGTAAATGCAACTCGATCTCCTGCAAGCTTACTAACAGCATAAGTGGAGTGAGGAGCAGTTGGATGGTTTTCATCCATTGGAACAAATTGTGCAGAACCATAAACTTCACTTGTAGAAATATGAATAAATCTATCCACAGAATTTGATTGAATTGATTTCCAAAGTAAATTTACACTTCCAGTAGTATTCACATTGAAAAAATCTGCAGGGTAGTAAAAAGAATCAGGAATAAAAGGTAATGCTGCTAAATGAATTACAGATTCTTGATCTTTAACAGCTCGTTTAACTATTTTTTCATCTGTGATATCACCCTTGATAATTTTTAATTTTTTATTATTTTTTGGAAGATATTGTTTTTTTCCAGAAGAGAAGTTGTCTAGAACTGTAACTATAGCATTTTTCTTAATAAGTTGTGAAACTACTTCTGAGCCAATAAATCCAGCTCCTCCAGTAACTAAAATTCTTTTATCTTTAAGATTTAACATTTCAATCATTAATTTCCATATTATTTCTAATCCAATCAATAGTAGTTTTTAATCCTTCATTTAATGGAGTTTGAGCTTTAAAACCAAGAACTTGTTCTGCCTTATCATTTGTTAGTACTCTCCTAGATTGCCCCCCTGGTTTTGATTTGTCAAATGTAATATCAGGCTCATAATTGCAAATTTTTAGAATTTTTTGAGCCAATTCACTAATGGTTACATATTCACCACTTGATAAATTTACAGGATCAGCTTTACAATATTTTTCAAGTGCTAAAATCATACCTCTTGCAGCATCTTTTGCAAAAATATATTCACGAATAGGGCTTCCATCACCCCAAATGACGAATGGGTTTGTTTTAGATAATGATTTTAAGATTAGTGCTCCAATTACGTGAGAATTTTGTGGATCTATAATTTCTCTAGGACCATAAGAATTTGCAGGTCTCACTATAGCAATTTTCATTCCATATTCTTTAGAATATGAAATTGCTTGCAATTCACCCATTCTCTTTGACCAAGAATATGAGGCATGCATTTTAGGAGGATTTGCAATCCATGCATCATCTTCAGAAAAATCTTTTTCTAAATCAGGATATACACATGAACAGCTTGCATACAAAAATTTTTCAACATTTTCATTTTTCGCAGCATCAATAATATTTGCATCTAAAACTAAATTGGGAGTTAATGTACTAGCAGGATATACAGCAGTTCTTCCCAATCCTCCAGTATATGCAGCTAAATGAAAGACATAATCCATTCCTTTAACTGCCTTGATAGCAAATTCTTTATTTGTTAAATCTCCATTAAGAATTTCAATTTTTTTTGAATTAAATTCAGTTGGAATTTTTCTTTTGTGTGAAATTAATCTAATATTTGCTGAATTTAGTAATAATTCTACAAGATGAGAACCGATCATTCCTGTTCCTCCAGTAATTAAGATATTTTTATTTTCAAACATAAGATTATTTCTCAATTATTTTAAAATCAGGTAAAGGAACAATAAACTTTCCGCCATTTTTGAAAAATTCTTGCTCTCTTTCTCTAAACTCTTCTAGAAAATGCCAAGGTAAAATCAAAAAATAATCAGGTTTTAATGAACGAGATTTTTCTTCTGAAATTATTTCTAAATTAGTACCTATAGTTTTTCTATTCCATTTATCTGGATTTCTATCAGCTATTGCATCAATTAAATTATCATCTAACTCATAATATTGTAAAATTGTATTACCTTTTGTTGAAGCACCATATGCATGAATTTTTTTACCTTTTTTTACTTCATTTTTAATAAATGACATTGTTTTATTTTTTAATTCATTACATCTTTGAAGAAATTCTTCATAAGGTTGTTCTGTATTTAGATGTAATTTTTTTTCAGAAGATCTTAAATCTAACAAATGTTTTTCTGAATTTTCATCAACTAATTGATTTGCATGTTTAACAAAAACTCTGATACTTCCACCGTTAGAATCATTAAGAGATACATCTACAGCCTTCAAACCATGTTTTTTTAGCATGTATTCTAGTACTGAAAAATGATAATATTCAATATGTTCATGCACAATATTATCAAATGCATTTTGAAAAATCATAGTTGGTAAATATTTTAATTCAATTACCCAGACACCATCTTTTGCCAATATATTTACAATATCAGATACAAATTCATTTGGATCCTCTAAATCATAAAACATTGAAATGCTGGTAATGATTTTTGCTTTTTCATCACCATAATTATTAATAAATAATTTTGAATTAAAATAGTCAACGATGATATCAGCTCCACATTCTCTTGAAAATTCAGCCATGTTTTTTGCTGGATCAATACCAACAGCTCGTAAATTTTTTCCTTGATAATTTTTTAGTAAAGTTCCATCATTACAGCCAATGTCCAAAACAATGTCATTATCATGTAATTCAACTTTTGATATTGCTTGTATAGTAATTTCTTTTAGATTTTTAGTCATAGTTTTATTAATTCCAGATCTGTAAAAATAGCGCTCATACAAAATATCCGAAGGTGTAGAATGACGAAGTTGTACTAAACCACAATCAGGTTCAGTACATCTAATCAATTCTAACGGAAACTTGTCTAAAACGGGATTGGGATCAGAGTCTCTTGGTGTATATGCTGCAATATGTTGTTGACCTAAAGACATTATCGTAGAAAGTTGAGTTGAGTTACAAATTCTACAAGTTGTACGAGGTTTTAAAATCATGATAATCTATCTTATAATTTATTACAGAAATCAATGACAAAATCACATTCATCAGTAGTCATATTATTATAAATTGGAAGTGTGAATGATCGTTCAAAAATATCACTAGCATTAGGGGAATTAAAAATCTGAAGTTCAGGATTGCATGGTTGTATATTTATTGGCATGTATGGTAAACGTGCATCTATACCACTATCTCTTAAAAATTTTAAATTTTTATCTCGTTTTTCTTGATTTTCAGAGAATGCAAAAAAAAGCATGTGAGGATGAGTTGTTACATAATCAGGAGTTTGTTGAAATGTTAAAGTATTAATTCCATTTTCATATTTTTCTGCAATTTTAATTCTTTGAGATACAAATTGATCAAGTTGTTTTAATTGATGTATTCCCAAAACAGCTTGTAAATCAGTAAACCTATAGTTACTTCCAATTACATGATGCACATATTGTCCGGGTCCATCACGACCAACATTTCTAATTTGATTCAATTTTTTGTAAATTTGTTCATCATTTGTAGTTATACAACCACCCTCAATAGTAGTCATGAGTTTTGCTACTGTAAAACTAAAACAAGTAGTATGCTCAAATGAGCCAATTTTTTTATTTTTATATTCAGAACCAATTGCTTGTGCAGCATCTTCAATAAGAATAAAATTATGACGTTTTGATAATTCAATAATAGGTTCAAAATCAACTGGTTGACCAGCCATATCTACTACCATTACGGCTTTCACATCATCATGTTCTTTAACAATTTTTTCAATTGATTCAGGTGTAATGTTTAATGTTATAGGATCTACATCTGCAACTAAAATTTTTGCACCCAATATTTTTGCTGCTGAAGAAGTTGCAATGAATGTAAATGATGGTACAACAACTTTATCACCAGACTTGATGCCATGAGCCATTAATGCAGCAGTTAATGCTGAAGTTCCATTATTAACAACAACTACTTTAGATGAAAAATATTCAGATAAGTTATTTTCAAATTCTTGTGTTTTTTTACCTTGACTAAACCATCCACTCTTAATTACATCAAACATAGAATTTTCAGTTTCAGTATCAATGGAAGGTCTACTCATAGGAACCTTAATCTCATTCAATGTTGCTTTTATTCTCTATACCATTATTATATTTGTCTTATTTTTTATGATTAAATTTTCTTATCAAATCTCTATTGTGAATTATGTATATAATACATCATTTTCATTTTAGAATTTTTTTTATATTGTCAATTGAGTAATTTCTTCCCGTAAATTCGGATATTGACATTTATAATCTCTAGAGCGTCTTCCGTACCAAATTGTTTTGTAACTCCATTTCATTTCATCGGATTCAGTCACTAAGTTATCGTAAGTATATGTTATATTTTTTTCAGTCAGTTTAGAATTAGTCATAAAATAATTTTTCCAATCAAATTCAAAAGATTCAGTTTTGAATTTATTTTTATTATTTCTAGTGGTAAGCATAAATAATTGGAATTTTGTTAAATCATCTAATACTTTTTTAGAATTTTTTAGATTTAATTTTTCTTCCACAAATTCAACCAAAAGATCAAGTCCTGTTGAAAATTTCTCTGCATCATATGTAATACGTAGCCAACTAGCTTCTTCCATAGGCCAAATAATTTCTCCAATTGTGGTGTCAATTTCATCCCATCCCTTACCTGCATAACCATTATTTCTAAATTCAATAACTCTATCATATTCATGAGAAAATACAGATTCTTTTGTACGACAAAATTCTAGAAATATTTCGAAAAAATTTACAAATTCAATATTAAAGGAATGATTATAAAAATTTGTTATGTGTTCTAAAACACCCAAACTTTGTAATGTTAAGAAACACCAAGAGTAAAGGTAAGTTTCTTTAAGTTCATCTAAGGAACAATGAATGTTACTTGTAATAATGTCTTCATATTCTTGATGACTTCCTCTATTATGAATTGATGAATGAACTAACATTATTGGTGAACGAACAGATTTAATTTTGTATTTTTCTTTGTATTCAGGTACATTCATCGGAGCATTAGGTAAGATACTACAGTTGTAAATGAATACAGTATCAACTTTAGTTTGTGCAATATTTTCTAAACCATCTTTAAAGGTTTCAAGTGTTTCACCAGGTAAGCCCATAATTAATTCTGTGTAAGTTGGAATTCCAT
>Ga0233433_10002935_pt1 | contig 14305 bp, 14 predicted proteins | sample SI_122_August201_5_FD_179868 | JGI IMG/M metagenome (GOLD analysis project Ga0233433, IMG submission 179868) | Seawater microbial communities from Saanich Inlet, British Columbia, Canada - SI_122_August2016_100_MG | ecosystem: Environmental > Aquatic > Marine > Inlet | place: Canada: British...
TTAACCATTAACCATTAACCATTAACTATTAACTATTATCGATTAAGGATTCACCAGACTATGGTTCCAGGCTATGGTTCCAGACTATGGTTCCAGACTATGGTTCCAGACTATGGTTCCAGACTATGGTTCCAGACTAGGGTTCCAGACGCTGATAGCGTTCTTGCCTGGCAAGCCAACCCTGATCTTCAGCAATTCATCTGTAAATAATGACACGGGTAGCAGCGGATTAAAAAATACCTGAAAGAGTCCCGCAAAAAAAGATGGAGACTCAATCCAAAATACCCAATATTGCACTAGACACACGAACTGAAGACACTACTTAAGACGACTGAACTGGCTTATTCGCTGACGAAACGGTATCCGATACCCCTGATGGTATCAATCATATCATCTGCAGGCGCTAACTTCTTACGTAATGCCCGGATATGGACATCAATATTCCTGGTAACTCTGACAACGCCCTCACCTAAGGCGCGGTGCAGCAATTGTTCGCGGGAGAATGCCCTGCCAGGCTGAGAGGCTAACTGATAAAGTATCTTGAATTCTGTAGCAGTCAGTGGAACGATTTTCCCAGATAACCTGACCTCATGTTTGACTACATCAATCAACAGATCCTTTATCTTAACCCGGTTTTCCTCAGGCCTCTCCCTATAACCCGTTCTTCGTAAAACGGTTCTTACCCTGGCTAATAACTCGCGAGGAGAAAACGGCTTGGTAACATAGTCATCCGCGCCCAGCCCAAGGCCAATAATCACATCAGACTCTTCCTCTTTGGCTGACACCACAATGATGGGAATGGCTTTGGTCAATGAATCGGTGCGGACTTGCTGGCAAACAGAAAGCCCATCAATCCCTGGCAGCATGATGTCCAGGATGATCAGGTCAGGGCCTCGATCATTAATCAGTTGCAGGCCATCTTCTCCAGTCTCTGCCGCAAAGACGGTGTAACCCTCTCGCTGCAGGTTATAAACGATGACATCCCTGATATCTTTTTCGTCTTCAATAACAACTATTTTTGTTGCCTTCATCATTGTCTCATCTCTTTTAAATCCAGGCTCTAGCTCATTACTAATGTTTTTGAAAAACGAGTACGGCATTGGTGCCACCAAACCCAAAACTGTTCGACATAACTGTGTTAACACCGGCTTTGTCAATCCTCGAGCGTACAATTGGCGCAGACTCGAATTCTGGATCAAGGGCATCAATATTAGCAGAGGCACAAATAAAATCGTGCTGCAGCATTAACAGGGAGTAAATAGCCTCGTGAGCTCCGGCTGCACCGAGGGAATGTCCACTGAGTGACTTAGTTGAACTGATTCTAGGGAAATCCTCACCAAACACTCGCCTTACGGCGGCAATCTCCGGAGGATCACCAGCAGGCGTGCTGGTTCCATGGGCATTAATATAGTCAATCGGCGCGGTCAGGTCTGCTGTAGCCAAACGCATGGCCCTTTCTCCACCTTCACCGGATGGGGCAACCATATCATATCCATCCGAAGTGGCCGCATATCCAACCACCTCTGCATAAATACGAGCCCCTCTGGATAGAGCATGCTGCAACTCCTCTATGACTAGAAAGCCAGCTCCACCCGCTATGACAAAGCCATCACGATCCTCATCGTATGCTCTGGAAGCAGTAGCAGGATCATCATTTCTTTTTGTAGACAGAGCACCCATAGCATCAAAAAGGGAGGTCATCGACCAATGCTCTTCCTCTCCACCACCAGCAAAAACAATGTTTTGCTTGCCCAACTGTATCTGTTCCACAGCATTACCAATACAGTGCGCACTAGTCGAGCAGGCGGATGTAATCGAATAGTTTACCCCTTTTATCGAAAATGCCGTCGCCAGGCATGCCGACACAGTCGAACTCATTGTTCGCGTAACTCTATAGGGTCCAATTCGCCTGAGTCCCTTTTCGCGAAGTATATCGGCAGCCTCAGTCAAATTAGATGAGCTCGCCCCTCCCGATCCGGCAATGACACCGGTTTGTGTATGCGATACCTGATCCGGCTCTAATCCTGAGTCTGCAATCGCCTCGGCTAATGCTATATAAGAATACGAAGCGGCATCACCCATAAAACGCTTGAGTTTACGGTCTATTAGCTCATCCGCATTAATATCAATGCTACCCGCAACATGCGAGCGCAGCCCCATTTCAGCATAAGACTCCTGAAATTTAATTCCCGACCGGGTATCGCGCAGAGAGCTTAAAGTCTCGGCAATGTTGTTCCCCAGCGGAGACACAATACCCATACCAGTAACGACTGCTCTTTTCATTAACAACCTCTCTCGTGCTTAAAAATGGAGCTTTAGAAGTCATCCAGCGAAGTAAATAAGCCGCAAGTGACCTTCTCGGCTGTATAAATCACCTTACCGTCGACCAGCACCTTTGAATCGGCGATACCCATGACATTTTTTCCTTCTCGGACGCGGATCATGTCTATTTCGTACTGGACCAGCTTATTGACCGGCAATATCTGACCTCTGAATGCAACCTTGCCACAGCCAAGCGCTCTGCCGACGCCAGCATTTCCCTTCCAGGCCAGATAGAACCCTACCAATTGCCAGAGTGCATCTAATCCGAGACAGCCAGGCATTACCGGATCATCTACAAAGTGGCACTTAAAAAACCAAAGATCAGGATTAATGTCCAATTCCGCTACAATTCGGCCTTTACCAGACTTGCCACCCTCAATATCAATAGAAGTAATACGATCCACCATGAGCATATTACCAATCGGCAGGTGCGCGCCGCCTGGCCCAAACATGTTGCCATGGCCACATTCAAGGAGTTCATCACGACTAAAAGAAGTTCGCGCCAACATTGATTTCGTTGTATCGGTCATAGTTTTTCCCAAGAGCTTTTATAACCTTTAGCCTTGATTCATCTATCAGGGCTTAAGGAACGCGCAGTATAACACTGCGAAACAGGAATTAAACTTTGAGTTTTCGACAATAAACTGGAAACTTAGCGCGGTAGCGTTCAGCAATGCTTCCAAGTCAAACCGATATTCGGGAGAAAGAGATGGTTGTTATCGATAAACTAGCCGTTGTAGATGAGAAAGCCCAGCTAGGAACTGACTGCCATATAGGACCTTTTTGCACGGTGGGCCCGAATGCCAGGATTGGTGATAATACCAAACTAAAAAGCCACGTCGTGATAGAAGGCCATACAACCATTGGTGCTGACTGCGAAATATTCCCCTTCGTAACTCTCGGCATTCAATCTCAGGATCAAAAACATCATGCAGGTTCCGTCTCTTACGCTAAGATCGGTGACCGCAATACCATAAGAGAATTTGTCAGCATCCATAATGGAACTGAAGAAGGCAGCACGACCTCGATTGGAAATGATTGTTCCCTGCTCGCTCATGCCCACGTTGGGCATAACTGTGTTGTCGGTGACCATGTTATTTTCAGCCATAATGCCCTGGCTGGAGGCCATGTCATTATCGGTGATCATGCTAACATTGGCGCCCTGGCGGCAATTCATCAATTCTGCCACATTGGCACTGCGGCCATGGTAGCCGGCATGTCCCGGGTTATTCAGGATGTATTACCCTTTACCATTGCCGAAGGATTTCCTGCCCATATGCGCGTCATCAACAAGATAGGAATGGAACGAGCCGGCTATTCCAGTGAAGAAATTGCCATCGTCAGGAAAACGTTTCGGATGCTGTTCATGCGAGAACAAAGACTCAATGACGCTGCAGCCGAAATTCGAGAGCACTTCCCGGATGACAAAAATGTCGCTCTCATGCTCAACGCCGTTGACGCTTCGCAACGAGGCCTGGCAAGACCAGAAAATGCAACCTATGAAATCAACGTCGGCTAACGCCCTTTTCATCACAAGCACAGAAACAACCACCATGAATAATGACATAAAAGCTGTTCTATGGGACTTTGGCGGCGTACTAACCACCAGTCCATTCGAAGCCTTTGCACGCTATGAAATACAGCACAAATTACCCAAGGATTTCATACGCTCCATCAACGCCACTAATCCGGATAGCAATGCCTGGGCGCTGTTTGAAAGCAGTCAGGTATCTATTGCCGATTTTGACCTGCTGTTTCAAAAAGAGGCCGAACAGATGGGGCACAGTATTCCGGGCAAAGAGGTTCTGGCCCTGCTATCCGGAGATATTCGACCGGCAATGGTCCATGCCCTGGAAGTTATCAAAAAGCACTACCAAGTTGGCTGCATCACTAATAATGTTCGCAGCGGTCAGGGTCCAGGCATGTCAAAATCAGAAACCAAAGCCAACCAGGTGGGCGAAGTCATGTCGCTATTTGATATAGTCATCGAATCCAGCGTGCTTGGAATCCGTAAGCCCAATCCGGAAATATATCAAATAGCCTGCGATCAAATGGGGATCAACCCAAACCAGGCATTATTTATTGACGATCTGGGTATCAATTTGAAACCGGCCCGCGCCCTCGGCATGAAAACGATTAAAGTGCTTGATCAAGAGCAGGCTCTCGACGAATTAGAACAGCAGTTGAACCTGGACCTGCGCTAAACTCCTCCAGTCCTTAAGCATTACTAGACCTTTAAATACTTAGATGGGTTGTATGCTCGCAGGTAATGCCGTATCTGTGATGTATAAGCCTGCTTGAAGGCCTGTGCTTTGAAAATAAGCCTCTGCAACGAATTGATTGTGCTCATCTGCCAAATCACGGTGACAAAGGCTGATTGCACAGCCGCCAAATCCTGCACCCGTCATTCTAGAACCCAAAGTCGCCGCATGCTGGCGACTGATCGTTGTTATAACATCAAGCTCTGGCGAGCTAACATCATAACTGGATTTTAAAGACTCGTGACTCTCGTTCATCAATAGACCCAGCGAGGTAATGTTGGCATCGGCCAGGCACTTAGCTGCCTCTAATACCCGTTGTTGCTCACTGACCAGATGCTGCAAACGACGTTTGAGTGTCGTGCCAGGTAATTTACCCTGGGCCGTTGATAACTGGTTGGGGTCTAGGTTCGCCAAGCCATTTTTCGGTCGGTCATGACCGAGTATTTTCTCAATAGCACGAACCTGCTCCACTCGCTCTGCATATCCAGAGCTTGCTAAAGACCGCGGTGTTGATGTGTCCAATATAATAATACAGTACTCGTCCGGTAACGGATTTAAATGGCTATATTTAAGGGTATTACAATCCAGTTGTATTAAACCACCCAGTAATATGGAAGCCGGATCCATAATCCCAGATGGGATGCCAACGAAATGGTTTTCTGTTCGTTGACAATTCAGGGCCAGTTGCAACCTTAGACCCTTGTCTGATGCAGAGACGGACTCACCCGTCAGGGCAAAATGGTTCGCTAACGCCAGTAGAGCCAGGAAGGAGGATGAACTGGACAACCCACCACTATCTAATGTAGACCTCACTAACAGGTCAAATCCCTTATTGATACTTCGATGGGCGCTCTCGCGCAGCAACCCTTGAGCATAATCACTCCAGTGATCCTGTTTTTTTGTTAATACGTCATGAGGAACGAGGGTCACTAATTCATTATACCGGTCACTGTACACTCTGATCGTCGATCCACCATTGCCTCGAAACAAAGCCGAGGTATTTTGATCGATAGCCATGGGCATTACCTGCCCTCCACAATAATCGATATGTTCACCTATCAGGTTGATCCTACCAGGAGCGATAACCCGGTGACTGGCAGCATGACCAAAAACCGCTTTAAAAGCTTCGTTGAAATCAGGTATTGAAGACATTAATCAATCTCCAAAAAACGATAGCGGGTTTCGTTTAGTCCGACATCTCCCGGTTCCAGGAAAACTGACGGAAAATGTCGATGATTGGGGCTATCGGGAAAGTGCTGCGTCTCGATACAAATTCCCTGGTGGGGTGGGTTTAACCCGTTACCGGTATATACCTGCACACCGGGTTGATTAGTGAACACCTGCATTCGATAGTCCGAGGTGGATAATTCAGCGATTGGGGCTGGATTTTTAGGCGTACTACCCAGCCAGTTACTCCTGACAAAATAGTGATCCAGGCCAGCGAAGGCTTTAATCTGCGGCTGATGCTGTAGCTGTATCATTGCCAACTGACGCGCTTTTCGAAAATCAAATTGGGTGCCTTTAACATCAATATATCTGCCTGTGGGTAACCGTTGAGGGCCAAGCTCAAGTATGCTATCAGCGTCGATAGAAAGGCTGTGGGCATTGATAGTCGCCGACCCGCCGAGATTGTAATAGTTGTGCTGGGTCGAATTGAAAGGCGTATTTTTATCACAAACCGCCTCAACTCTATAAACCAGGTCACTTCCACTGATTCTAATAGTATGGGTCACCTTAAGATTACCTGGATAACCATTGTCGCCATGTTGACTAAAAAGGTTGAATCGAATTGAGTCTAGGTTAGATGTACTGTCCCAGAAGGCCTGGGAAAAAGCCGATTCACCACCATGTAAATGGTGCTGCCCATCATTACTCTGCAGCTGTACCGATTGATCTTGGTCATTATATTGACTGTAGCTCACCCGGCCTGCCATTCGACCGACTGTTGCACCCATATAATGCGGGTCATCAAGGTATGCCTCGATTGACGGCAGTCCCAGAATGACAGGTATCCAGCCTCGGGCACGACTGTTCATGAGGACCTGAGTGGTCCGAGCGCCAAAATTTATGGCGCTGACCCTCAGTAAATCATTGCTAATCGTATACTGTTTAACACGCGGTAGTGAAACCAACACTAACCACCAGAGATTTTGAATACAAAATGCAATTCGCTGTTTTCAGGGATAGTAACCAGCAGCGGTTCATGGATAATTTCACCATCAATTGCCAGTGCCATCTCCATCAGTCTATCGGCCGAAAGGCCAGCAACCTGATTAACAACCTCTTCTATAAAACCTCTGTAAGTCACTGAGCTAATTGTAATTGTGGAACAACCAGCTAGCTTTTCAAGCTCGCCATTTAGGATCAGTGTTGCCATCAGTTCACGACAAAGCAGACATTACTGGCCCGCATCCTGAAGCAGCTTTAATACTCGTGGCGGCGAACACGGCAGGGCCGTAATCGGCAATCCAATCGCATTAGATACTGCACTTCCCACAGCCGCCAGGGGCGGTACTATGCCAGTTTCTCCTACACCTCTGACACCATATGGATGAAATGAATTCGGCACCTCAACAATGATAGTGTCAATGGAGGGCAAATCGGAGGCTAGAGGAATACGATAATCGAGGAATCCAGCATTTTCCATAATTCCGTTTTGGTCGTAAACATATTCCTCATTCAAGGCCCAACCAATGCCCTGAGCCGCACCACCTTGATATTGACCTTCGACATAACCAGGATGAATGGCCTTGCCTGCATCCTGAATAGCCGTATAGCGGACAACATCCGTTTTACCGGTGTCACGATCGACCTGAACATCACACAGGTGCACAGCAAAGCTAGGCCCGGCTCCTCGGGCATTAATATTACCGCGGCCTGATATCTGACCACCTGTTTTTTCCGCAATTGCGCAGACCTCTGCCAGGGTCATTTTATCTTCACCCGCCAGATTGATAGCACTGCCATCCTGCCAATCGACCTGCTCAGAGGTAACATTCCACATTGCCGCAGCTCTTGACTTAAGCTGAGCAACGATGTCCTGGCAGGCTTCAACTACAGCCATACCAGTGGCAAACGTTGTTCGACTACCGCCTGTGGTTTGATTATAGGCGACATGCTCAGTATCAGTGACAATGGGATTAAGCCGGTCCAGTGGAATACCCAGTTCCTCTGCAGCCATCATCTGCATGGAAGCCCTTGAGCCGCCTATATCAGGAGACCCTTCCAGGATGGTACCAGTACCATCTGGATTCATATTGATTATCACGGAGGACTGCCCACCTATATTAAACCAGAATCCGGCGGCTACACCCCGCCCTTCCCCTTCAGCTAAGGCTGTCTGGTACTGTTTAGATGTTTTCGCTGCCTGCAGACATTCAACCAGACCCACTGCCTTTAACTTTGGCCCATATAGAGTCTGGGTTCCTTCCTTGGCGGCATTCTGCAGCCGAAAATCAATGGGATCCATGGCTAGCCGTTCAGCTAATTCATTCATCACCATTTCTGCAGCAAACTCGGCCTGAGGTGCTCCAGGGGCTCTGTAAGCAGCCACTTTGGCTTTATTGACGACGACGTCAAAACCCTCCACCCACATATTCTCAACATCGTAAGGTGTAAATACGGTCATACACCCGGGCCCCATGGGAGAGCCTTTGAATGCACCCGCTTCGTAATACAAACTTGCCTGCATTGCGACCAGTGTGCCGTCTTTTTTCGCACCAATCTTAATCCGGCTCTGGCTTGCTGAAGCGGGTCCGGATGCCCTGAACACTTCTTCCCTGGTCATTACCATTTTGACTGGCCGACCCGCTTTACGAGACAGTATCAACGCCACCGGTTCAAGATAGACCGTTGTTTTGCCACCAAACCCGCCACCTATTTCACTGGCTGTGACTTTAATCTGGCCTAATTCCATGCCGAGCAATCTAGCCGTACTGGCTCTCACATCGAAATGCCCCTGAGTTGGACACCAGATCGTCGAAGTACCGTTTTCATCAAACCGAACTGTAGTCGCGTGCGGCTCTATGTAACCTTGGTGAACCGTTGGCGTGCTGAATTCCCGTTCGACGATCACGTCGGCCTGCGCAAAACCGGCATCAACATCGCCTTTTTTCAATTCCATCCTTGAAGCAATATTTGATGCGGCACTGGGCGTCTCAGCAAGGCCCTGGGTGAACATGTCCTCATGTAGAATAGCAGCATCAGCACTGATGGCCTGGTCAATACTCATAACAGGCGGAAGCACCTCATACTCTACCTCAATCAATTGCAGAGCTTGAGCCGCCGCCGCTTCTGTCCTTGCAGCCACGGCAACCAGCGCATGACCATGATATAAAACCTTTTTATCTGCCAGGATATTACTTGCCAGATCAACCAAGCCTTTATCTTGGCGACCCTCAGCAAAAGCAGCAGCATTTACCGTTGGGAAGTCTTCAAATCTAGCAATAGCCAGCACATCCGGATGCGCTTCTGCTTTACTGGTATCGAGCTTGGTGATTAAAGCATGGGCGTGCGGACTTCTTAGAATCTTACCCCATATCATGCCCGGTAATGACAGATCAGCCCCATAATTTGCTCGACCGGTAACCTTATCAAAACCATCGGGTCGAATCGTTCTCTGGCCTATATATTTGTATTGTTTCGCTTCGCTCATATCAGGCTCCCTGGTTTAGACTTTTAGCTGAGTCCATCACTGCTTTGATGATTTTATCGTACCCGGTGCAACGACACAGATTACCGGCAAGAAAATACCGTGCTTCTGCCTCGGTCGGATTGGGGTTTTCTTCTAATAGCGCCTTCGTCGAGACTATCAGTCCTGGTGTACAGATCCCGCACTGCAGTGCAGCATGCTCTAGATACTTTTCCTGGATGACATGGAGTTTGTCACTACTGGCAACACCCTCTATGGTACCAATCTTTGCGCCATCAGCCTCAACAGCTAGAACCAGGCAGGAACAAACCAGCCGATCATTTACTGTAACTGAACAGGCGCCACAATCACCTGAGCCACAGCCTTCTTTGGTGCCTGTTAACCCCAGCTCGTTTCTTAGGACATGTAATAGGGTTTGCTGCGGTTCGCACAGGAATTCGACGGTCTCGTCATTAATACGGGTAGTGACATGTGTTTTCATACTTTAATTTTCCTTTGCACGCTGGAAAGCGATACTGGCTGCTCTTTTTGTCAACACACCGACAATGTGTTTACGAAATTCTACTGTACCGCGCCGGTCTGTGATCGGTGTCGCAGCGGCTGTGGCTGCTGCTGCTGCAGCACTAAGATCTGCTGTTCCCAGATCAGTACCGATCAGGCAGGCCGCAGCTTCAGGTACCAACAGTGCGGTGGGTGCGACTGCACCAATGACGACCCGAGCGGAACTGCATATACCGTCTTTGACCGTGACACTAACCGCTGCTCCGGCAACGGCAATATCCATTTCAGTCCTGGGGATAAATCGCAGGTAAGCATCAGCCGTATTGGGCTCTGGTCGAGGTATCTCAATACAACGCAGGAATTCATCCTCCGCCAGACAGTTCCTGCCCACGCCGGTGACAAAATCTTCAGCCTTGACGGTTCTTTCACCGCCAGGACCCAGGATCTGACACATCGCATTCAATGCTATGAGCGCTGGAACCGTGTCCGCAGCCGGAGACGAATTGCATAAATTACCACCCACACTAGCTCTACCCTGCACCTGACTAGACCCAATCAGGTAGGCGGACTCTACCAGACCCGGGAAGAGCGCTTTGATATCCTCTCTGGCAGTCAACGCGGCACAGCACATTGACGGACCCAATAGCAACGCATCCTCTGTCAACTCAGCCTGAGTCATCTCCGCTATTTTTTTAACATCTATAATAACCCGGGGCTCATCAATATTCGCTTGCATCTGAATAATCAGATCAGTCCCCCCTGCCAATATGTTAACCGAACCTGAAGATGCTGCCAGCAGATTAACGGCTTCTTCAATGGATTTCGGCGACTGATATATCATCTCAGCCATAACTTTGTCTCCTACCTGTTTACCATTTAATTCAACGCGGTATATATATACCATTCCATTTCAATCAGCGAAACGAAAGAATCAACAATTGATCATAATTATACCGCTGAGCTGCTCACCCGGAGGTTTGCTTTATTCGCGCAGAATTACCGGGATACAGATATTACACCACAGTCGATAGGCCCGGCTTAACCGGAGCATCCATCCGGTATTAGTCAGCTAGGCCATTAACTGAACAATAGCACCCCATATGCCACCGACGACCAAGGCGATTAAAACCAACTCGGTGAACATGGTTCCCGCAACCCTGGATTGAGGGTCTCTGATATAGGTGATCGCATACCAGGTTCTTGCAAGCAGGTAAACCAGGCCCAGTCCAGCGGCCCAATATTGCCCGATGTAGTAACCATGAATCCAAAGCGCAGGTATAAAAACAACCAACTTCTCCAGGGTATTATAATGAACCCGGAAAGTTCTTTCGAAAACTTCGTTACCCGTCGTTGCCGGTGCTGTAATACCATATTTTCCGCGAGCTCTGCCAACTAGAATCCCGAAGATACTAAATTGCAGCAGTGCCAGCAGGGAAATCAAAGATACCCATTCCATATCACGCTCTCTTACAGTTAAAATACTATTGTGTATTGATCGTTAGGGTCTGGCAATCTTTTATAAGGGAAATGCATCGGCAATGCTCCCTATATAATTCTTTACCCAGGGATTTCCTCGCGATTGAGGTGCTCTCAAACCAGATGCACAATAACTGGAAGCACTATAAAAAGAAGCACTATAAAAACAAGCACTATAAAAACAAGCACTATAAAAACAAGCACTATAAAAAACGCTTACAAATCGACTTGAAATGCGAACCCGCATGACAAGTCAGCTGCTGCCTTGGAGGATAATTTGAAAATCAGACCCGCTGTGCTCGCCGATGCTGAATCCATCGCTAGTTTCAATCAAGCCATGGCCATGGAAACAGAAGCCAAACAGCTTGCTGAGGCGACCATTCTTGAAGGCGTACGTCGACAACTTACCGACCAAACGCTCGGTTTTTACCTTGTAGCTGAAGTAGATTCAAAAGCCATTGGCTGCCTTGGCATTACCTTCGAATGGAGCGACTGGCGCTGCGGTTTATTCTGGTGGATCCAGAGTGTCTATGTTGACCCGGCATACCGAAATAAGGGCGCTTTCACGCAGCTTTATGGACAGGTAAAAGACCTGGCCAGTCACCAGAAAGAGGTAATAGGCATCAGATTGTATGCGGAAAAAGAAAATACCAGGGCCATAAGAACTTACCTGCGATTAGGCATGAGTGAAACGCCTTACCGTATTCTTGAAGAGGAATTTACTGACTCGAGCAAAAAGTCATGAGCCACCCTCGATGCCTATAGAACCCTATCCAACCTCAAAGCTGATCTATGATGAGCTATATACTCACTCAGGCAGGGCCAGGCCGGGTCTCGGGCATATCTCTAGCTACCTGAAAAAAAACACGGTTAATCAATTACATCGTAAAAGCGAACTGGCTGAACTAGCCATCCGCACCCTCGGAATCACTTTTACTGTCTATGATGAAGGCCAGAATATTGACCGAGAATGGCCCTTTGATATTGTTCCCAGGACAATCTTTCAAAGCGAATGGCAACGGATTGAAATTGGCCTGAAACAGCGTCTTAGGGCACTCAATCATTTTATCGATGACATCTACAATGAGCAGGAGATCATTGCGGATAATGTGTTCCCAGAAGCGCTATTGAAGTCCTGCAAGGATTTCCGCCCGGAATGCGTTGGTATGCGACCAAAATACGGTGTCTGGGCACATATTTGCGGCACAGATCTGATTAGAGATGCTGATGGTACCCTGTATGTTCTCGAAGATAACCTGCGCGTTCCATCAGGTGTATCCTATATGCTGGAAAACAGGAATATCAGTAAACGCATACTACCGGAATTACTGAATCGATATGAGGTAAGACCGATGGATGACTATCCATCACAACTTCTTGACATCCTCAGCTCTATATCGCCCAAGCCCGGTAAGTTTCCGGAAATCGTGGTGCTGACCCCGGGTATCTACAACTCAGCCTATTTTGAGCATGCCTTCCTGGCTCAGCGTATGGGTGCAGAACTCGTTGAAGGCCCAGACCTGATGGTGGCAAGCGACGACTGCGTCTACATGAAAACCGTAGAAGGCCCATCTAAGGTCGATGTGATCTATCGACGGATCGATGACCTTTTCCTGGATCCAGAGGCATTTCGAAGCGATTCCACTCTCGGTGTAAACGGTCTAATGCGCGCCTGGAAAAAGGGTAATGTGGCAATTGCAAACGCACCAGGCGTTGGCGTAGCCGATGACAAGGTTGTTTATACATATGTACCTGAGATGATCCGGTACTATTTGAACGAAGACCCTATTCTTCCGAATGTGCCGAGTTATTTATGTTCTGATGCAGACCAGCAACGGTACGTCCTGGACCATATCGAAGATCTGGTGGTCAAGCCAGCCAACGAATCAGGCGGTTACGGCATGTACATAGGTCCCAGGGAAACCAAACGGCGTACAACCCAGTTCAAGAAATTAATCAAAGCCAACCCCAGAAATTACATGGCCCAGCCGATTATTAACTTATCAACCGTACCGACGTTGTGCGGGCCAGCACTTGAACCACGACATGTAGACCTGAGGCCCTTCATTCTTCAGGGTGACCGAAGCTTCGTTACCGCGGGCGGGCTGACTCGAGTCGCATTGGTGAAGGGCTCCCTGGTGGTAAATTCATCTCAGGGCGGAGGTAGCAAGGATACCTGGATCCTGGAAGACACAAAAAACGCGAGGCCCAGGCATGCTGTCTAGAGTCGCTGAGCGTTTGTACTGGTTTGGACGCTATCAGGAACGTACAGAAAACATAGCAAGGCTCCTGTCAGTTTATACCAACCTGGTGCTGGACCTGCCGAGAGATGGATTTGCATGGGAGAGCCTTGTCAGCATCACCGGCTTCGAGCACGCCTTCAAGAGACGCTTCACTCATGCCAGTGAAAGAAACGTCGTTAAGTTTCTCCTCGAAGATCCCACCTGCTCATTACGATACTGTGTCCGCATGGCTCGGGAGAATGCCCGTACCAGCCGCGACCTGATGCCGAATGAAGCCTGGCAGAAAATCAATGAGTTGCACCTGTACCTGTCCGAAGACGTGCAACAACGCCTCAAGAGAGAGGGTCGTTATGAGTTCCTCTCCAGAGTGATCGATATTTCTCTTGAATTAACTGGATATCTCAATGGCAGCATGAGCGAGCACCTTCCCCACCACTTCATTAAAATGGGGTCCTATCTAGAGAGAGCAGACATGACAACGCGGATCATCGATGTCGCCTGCCTTAACTTCCTGGAACCGAAAGAAAGGCAATTAACAGAATACGACAACATCCTATGGATGGGCGTACTCAAATCCTTGAACGCATACCAGATGTACCGTCAACACGTGCAGGAAAGAGTCAATGGCGAAGATGTAGCCGAGTTCCTGCTCAAAGACCGATTTTTCCCGCGAGCAGTAGCGCATTGCCTGAGCCAGGTAGCCAGTAGTTTTGCCCAACTACAGAGGAACGATAAACCGCATCGAAAAGTGAATAGAACACTACGTCGTATTGACAAGGCTGATATGGAATTGTTGCTCGATCAAAACAAGTTGCACGACTTTATCGACCTGATTCAGCTTGACCTTTCGC
>Ga0233433_10002944_pt1 | contig 14285 bp, 18 predicted proteins | sample SI_122_August201_5_FD_179868 | JGI IMG/M metagenome (GOLD analysis project Ga0233433, IMG submission 179868) | Seawater microbial communities from Saanich Inlet, British Columbia, Canada - SI_122_August2016_100_MG | ecosystem: Environmental > Aquatic > Marine > Inlet | place: Canada: British...
ATGGGGTTCAGCAAAAAAATCTGCCGAAGGCGTGACAAGCAAAACGTCGGCGCCTTTCTGGTCAAGCGGAAACTTAACGGGGACGTTAATATCTTCTTCAACTTCTTCTTCAAGGCCTTCAAGCGTATCAGCCAGAGCGGGCTCTGGAAGGCCAAGATTGTTTCCGATCTTGTGAACCTTGCTAATGATCTCGTTGGAATATTTCTGACCCACTCCAATAGTGGCAAGAATCTCACGTCCCGCCATCGTGATCTCAGCGGTATCGATACCATAGGGACAGTAAACTGAGCAACGACGACATTCTGAACACTGGTGATAGTAGCTATACCAATCGTTGATAACCTCTTCGGTGAGTTCTACCGCACCGACCAGTTTGGGGAACCATTTGCCTGCGAGCGTAAAATAACGACGATAGACTTTTCGCATCAGATCCTGACGAGCAACTGGCATATTCTTGGGATCACCCGTGCCCAAATAATAATGACACTTATCAGTACATGCCCCACACTTCACACAGGAATCCATGAACACCTGTAACGAGCGGTAGCGACCCAGCAAATCACCCATTTTTTCGAGTGCAACATCCTGCCAGTTGTCGACTAATTCGCCAGGGAATCCAAGTGGCTCCTGATGCACAGGCTTTGCGACGAAAGGCTTGCTATGCGCCATCGCGTCCGGCTGCACCTTTGGCGTGCTCAACCAATCCTTCAGTGCAGGTGTTTCGAATTCTATTTTTGCCATAGTGCGACAGCCCCCTACCTCTATTCGCTACCTGACCGCGGTAGATCATTTGCCCATGGCGCAACATGCCGATGCTCTCGAGGTGTATCACGCATATTTCGAGTCGGACTAAAAAAGACCCCGGGCGCATGTAACAGTTTACTGAATGGAAAAATCAGCATGAGCACCAAAACAAAAGATAAGTGCAGAATTAAAAGTCCATCAGAGGGCAACGGCTGCCAATCAAAACGCACAAGGCCGAGTGCAAACGCTTTAACAGACACGATATCAGTATGTTCGCCATACTTCATCGCGAGACCTGATCCTGCAATGGCCAGCAATAGCGCGAGCATCAGATGATCAGACGGCGCACTGATATATCGAATTCGATCTACCATGAGTCGGCGTAACCAAAGTCCAGCAAGGCCCAGAAACATCGCAATTCCGGCATAGACACCAACCCACTGAATCAAAATTACCCACGACCATACCGGCTCTGTAAAGTAGCGTAAGTGGCGCATGAGCGCGACAAGCATTCCAAAATGAAATAACCATCCAAACAACCAGCTCCACTTACTACCCTTGAAAAGACTTTCAAAGAAAACCACCTCTCGAAACATTCGAGCGCAGACCCCCGTTCTGGTGGTTGGGGCAGGGGTCGTGGGAATCACCAGCGGTGCTGGCGTACGCGCGTATCGCAAAATCCTCTCCCCTAGGCCGACAAGAAATATTATCGTTGCCAGGTAGAAAAGAATTGCAAAAATTGATCCTAAAAGCACGAGTGTGGCTTTAACAGTTTAGGCAATTGAGCGCGATACTGAATTAACGCGATACCGTAAAACTCAGCATACAACCCCAATTACTTAAACACTAGCTCAGACGCAGCCCGTTGGCTTTGGAAGACCTGCATACTTACAAGCTTGCTTGGCGGGTCCATAAGGGAACAATTCGTACAAGTACTTGCTGTTTCCTTTATCTTTACCAAGTTTTTTGCCGATCGCTTTGGTCAAAACCCGAACCGCCGGAGCAATCTGATATTCGTCATAATACTCACGCAAAAAGTTGATAACTTCCCAATGATTTTCATCCAAATCACAATCGTCCTCTTTCGCCATGTAAGCCGCAACCTCAGCATTCCACTCGCTCAAGTCCGCAAGATAACCTTCCTCATCGACTTCATACGTTCTGCCGCCTAATTCAAATGCCATTTTCGAAATCCTCTTTTGGTACTAAGTAAAAACTAAAGCCAGCTCTGAACCTTATCGTTCCCACTTGCTAGCTCAACAAATCCATCGTAACCCACTACTTGGATGCCAGAGATCAAACGATCTTCTGAAATGCCGCGCGCTTTAAGATCTGGACCTAGCGCATAGACCGTCAAACTGTTTAACGCTTCTGCGATCGTGTCAGAGTGTACGCTTCCCGATAACGCGCCATAAACGCCATCTTCAATCAATAATAGATCGCTCCCAGATTTTGCCAATGAGAGGCAGGTTCTGAGACTTGAAGAGTCGTACGGTGACTTGTTAACGGTGTGTAACATCAATTAAGCCCTCGCATCAGAAATTCAAAATTACGTCTTGCTCTTCGAGCAAATCCGCAAGCTGTGCCCGACTCACAATGTGGATCGATTTTTTTTCAGCCCAGTCGTCGTCTTCGTCTTCCCAAGTCAATGGCATCAAATCATCTTCGTTGAGTCCGCGCTCTTCCAGAGAATCACGCTCAACGTAAAGTCGGTTAACTTCATAATCTCCCAGCGCTCGATAAGCGGGTGAGAAATTTTTCATATCAGAATCGACTGTGTCTTGACCCTGCTTGAGCTGAAAAACGCCGTCGCCGATAAAAGCCATACTTACCTCTTGCTCAAACGCAGCACCAATGAGCACCACTTCAAGGCCCTCAAGCGCGTAGACCGTGCCATAGGGCGCATGACGGTTGACGTACATAAATTTTTTAGTTTCACTCATTGTCAAATCCGCTAATCGCCGAAAACCAGAACACGATCTGACTGAATACCGGCTTCAATCAGCTGGCCCAGTCCAGAGATTCGAAAGCCAGGCGCGATGTTGTCGCCATCTTTACCGTTCCGTTTAGCCTCGTCCGCATCCAGAATACCCCGACGCTGTGCAGCAGCCACACAGAGCACAAGATCAAGATCATGCTCAACCGCCAATGCACTCCAGCGATTGACGATATTCCGGTCATCCTGCGGCGGTGTCGTCATGCGGGTGCCGTTATTCACGCCATCGTGGTAGAAAAACACGCGAAAGACCTCATGCCCCGCTCGTAATGCCGCATCGATAAAGTGATACGCCGTATCAGCCGCCTGATGGGTATAAGGCCCCTCGTTGACCATCACCGAAAATTTCATCTGGTGTCCCTAGAAACGAATGTGGGTTGACGCATTAAGACTTTTTCTTGCGCCGCGCCAGTTATCAATATGGAACTTGGTGAACGGCAATCCCGTCGCCTCAAAAAATCGGGGCCAACCGATACGATCAATCCAGTCATTAATACGCTCCCAATCCCGCGCGTCCTCTTTGTAAGCCTGCAATATCCGCTTCACAATCGCTGTGGCCTCAGGCCATCGTGGCGGATTGTTGGGAACCCCTGATGCCACTAATTTTTGAAAACTAGGCTTACTTCGGGCATTTGAATGATTGCCGCCAACCCAAATCGCAAGCTTGGTGTGCTCCGGGTCATTAATCTGCATAGGGGGACATGGGGGGTAGCACGCGCCACAGCAGATACACTTCTTCTCATCAACCTCAAGCGTTGGCTTTCCATTGACCTGTGCAGGTCGAATGGCGGCTACTGGGCAGCGGGCCACAACCGATGGTCGCTCACAAACATTAGCAACAAGGTCGTGATTGATCTTTGGCGGTTTGGTGTGCTGAACATTTATCGCAATATCACCTTGTCCGCCGCAGTTAATCTGGCAGCATGACGTCGTGATGTGAACGCGGTTTGGCATATCACAATTTTTGAACTCGTCGATCAACTCATCCATCATTGCTTTGACAACGCCAGACGCATCCGTTCCCGGAATATCACAGTGCAGCCATCCCTGGGTGTGGGCAATCATTGCGACAGAGTTTGCAGTGCCGCCAACAACAAAACCTGAATCTTCCAGTGCACTAATTAGCGGATCCACCTTCAACGCATCGGACACCATGTACTCAATATTGCTACGAATCGTAAATCGCACGAAACCATCGGCAAATTGATCGCCAATATCGCAAAGTTTCCGAAGCGTGAACACATCGAGAATTCTTTGAGTCGCGGCTTTTACAGTCCATACCTCGTCTCCACTTTTGGATACGTGGCGCAGGACCCCTGGGCGCGGGTGATCATGCCAATCCCACGAACCAAAGTTCTTGACCATCGAGGGGTGCATGTACTGGAAGCCATCCGGGCAACCTGATTCGATTGGCTTACGCATTTCTTTAGCCATAGTTCTCTCCAAAAAATTCTTGTGTTAGGTGATCAGCCGTCCAATCAACCTGCAGCCGACTGACTTTCTGCCTGGCGCTCGAACCACTTCACCGCCTCTTCATCCCAACCATCCATTCGGACATAGGAAGACTGTCGGGGATCGGAAATCATATGAGGATCCACCTCAATTTCGATTCCCTCTAAGAAGTTGACCAAGCCGATTCGCTCGATCATCTCTCCGCAGCGCTCATGCTCAAGGCCGTTCTCGGCCCAAAAATCAATGGTGTTTTCAGCTATTTCAGTAATCTTTTCGTAATCTTCTTCAGATTCAAGCTTCATAAAGGGAACAATGACTGTACCCATGAGGTCACCAATCTTTAGCGTACGCTTTCCGCCCATCAAAATGGTAACGCCCTTGTCTTCACCCGGCGATAACGCTTTTGGCACCACATTCAGACAGTGCATGCAGCGCACGCAATTTCGGTTATCCACTTCCAGCGAATCATCGTCTTTCAGACTCATGCAGCGTGTTGGGCAACGCGTAATGATGTTATCAATCGTGTGCTGGCGCCCTTTTTCAGACACATATGCCTTCCAAGCCTCCTGATCTACTTTCATATCGTCACGCCAGGTGCCAATGACGGCCATATCTGCTCGCTCGATGGAGTTCATGCAGTCGTTGGGACAACCCGAAACCTTGAATTTAAATTTATAGGGAAGCGCAGGTCGATGCACATCATCCGTAAAATTATTAACAAGCGTTCTATGAATCTTGTGTTCATTCGCGCAGGACTGCTCACATCGTGCGGCTCCGACACAGGACATCGCGGTTCGGACACAAGGCCCTGCACCCCCCAGATCAAACCCATAGTCATTGATCTCATCGAAAAAATGTTGCGTGTTATCTGTCGAAGAGCCAATAAACATTATGTTGCCCGTCTGGCCATGGAACGTCACCAGGCCGGAACCCCATTTCTCCCAACTGTCAGCGAGCTGTCTCAGAATGTCAGTGCTATAGTGATTGCCCGCGGGGGGTTGCACTCGCAACGTATGAAATTCTCTCGACTCGGGGAATTGCTGACCGACTTCTGAAAAGCGTGGAATGATGCCACCGCCATATCCATAAACGCTGACAGTGCCGCCTTTCCAGTAGCCTTTTCGGGTCTCATAAGAATGCTCAAGCTGCCCCAAAAGATCATTGGCAACCCCATTGATACGCTCCTCTGGATGCTCATCACGAAGGCGTTTGATGCCCGATATAAAACTGGGCCAGGGACCATTTTCAAGCTCATCAAGCATTGGGGTTTCATGTTGCTTTTTATCAGTCATACCTGTCACATTCCTCTTTATTTCCGGTTCCGAATCACTGTGCGGACGTCGCACAACAATCTCACGACTAACAACGGATCCGCTCTCCAATTAAATAAATTGCTAAGCCTCGTTCTCGAGAAAGCCTTGCTTAAGCACTGGTCTTAATTTCTAGTCCCATTTTAAGCGTGGTCCTAGTAGGCGCCATTCCCCCGGGGGGTTGCCATTAAAAATTCTGGTTTATCCACTAAGGGATAGTTTTTATTTTGCAATGCAAAAATCCTGCTTGGGGCCAAAAGCCCTAGATCTATTATTTATCGTTAAAAAACAATAGCTTAAATATCTTTCGAACCCATCATATTTTGGACGCCTCAATAAAACCAGCTTCTCTGCATCAAAAATTACCGCTGAATCCGTCTTTTGGGAGAGTTTTCTAATCCGGTCGCCTCGTTACAATCGTTTGATCGAAAATCTTAAATGTTGCCCCGCTTTGAACTTAACTTCATATCAATCGACGTTTGCACCGCGCAATCCCGAAGCGAATGTCTTTGCGAATGAGCGTCACTGGGATAACTGGCTTTGCAAATATCGGAAATGTTTAGGAACACTCGTCGTTGATATCGAAACGCCATCTCATCTAACGACTCAGGAACACTCGGCGATTCAGGCTCGGCTCAGTAGCGCCAATATGGTGGTTTACCGATGTAGGTCGTCAGAAGCCGTAAATCGCAACCAAATCGCCCAACTGGCAGAACAGTTCGGCTTGGTTAACCCCACCCACAACCTTTTTGTAGCCAAAGATGGTCTTAGCGAAATCGAGGTGAAGGCTAATGGACACTCAAGCCAATACATCCCCTACACCAATCGCGCCCTCAACTGGCATACCGATGGCTACTATCGTAGTCACAAAAATCCTGTCCGGTCAATGCTACTCCATTGTGTACGGCCGGCCCAGAAAGGCGGATCGCTTGAAGCCATAGACTCACGAGCACTTTACGGACTTGTTAAACAAAAAGACCATCGATTCGCTGAAGCCCTTCGGATGCCTGATGTCATGTGGATTCCTGAGAACCAAGCACATGGCGCCAATCGCGAAGCCTCTTTAGGCCCTGTTTTCTTTTTTGAGTATGGCCACCTGCAGATGCGCTATACCGCTCGAAAACACAATGTGGTTTGGAAAAACACCTCTTTGATCTCGGAAGCAAAAGACGCGCTCGAAGAATGTCTTGAAGACCCCAGTATCCGGTTTAGATATCAACTTCAAGCCGGCGAGGGATTGTTAAGTGCGAACATTCCGCATCGAAGAGAACCTTTTGTTGACTCAGACGATCGCCCGGGGCGTTTGATATACCGCGGTCGCTATGCGCAACCCATTTCAACTGAGGCTTAAAAGGCTATGGACAGCATACTCTGGATCAGTGAGCTGATTCTGCAAAATCAACCCTCGACGTTCGCCGAACTGACCGATCTGGTTCGCGAACGCGCACGTGCAGGGGATCGGTTTTTACGGATGGACGTTAAACCGCCTTATCCTGATACGCCCGAGAACTGGGAATTCCGGCTCGAAGGCGCCTTCACCAGTCCCATCTAGACCGAAACCGGATACCAAAATCTCAGATGAAATATCTTAACAACGAATTTGACCTCGGCGCCGAATCTGATGAGGATGCGTCAACGTCAGTCGAGGCGCTTGAGGCCCAACTTGGCGCGGTAAGAGAAAGATTAAATGAAGCCCGGACTCAAATTGACGCCCCTCAATGGCGCCAGCTCGCGTTACAGGAAGGCCGTCTTTTAGTCATGCTCGAAAAAAGTGATGAAGCTTGGTCGAGTGCCAAAATTTGCTTTGACCGATTTTGTAGCGCAAAGCTTTGGGCAGACACTGTTGAAGCCGCGCGAATCATGTTCCAGTCGGGACACTCTGATTCACTCATTGCACTCGGTCACGGCGTCTGGCTCGCAGTGACTTTTCCAGTCGATCCAGAGCTTTCAGTAGCACTCCTACAAGATATCATCGACGAAACACCCGATGACTCTGATGGCGCCGCCGTTGCGGCTGCTGTTGCTGCCTATATTGTTGATCTACGAGCAGAAGGAAAAGAGCATGAATCCTTGTCTTTTTTTACCAACCAGATGTTGGGTGCGGTAGCACGTCGACACAGCAGCATTGAAAATCAGGAAGCTTTTGATCAATGGATCTCTAGACTCGAATTAAACGACCCCATTCGATTCCTGCCGCGCCTTCGGAATGTTGTTGACGTATTAGTACAAGACAACTGGTGGATTGATCGAGAGGCCATCCAGGCCGCGTTGCCCATACAGTAAAAATCACAATGTCATCTGCCTACTGGACTGAATCTGAGCTTGAAAAAGCTAAACCGATAAACCCCGTTGTGGTTGATATCGTCTTTAAAATCCGAGGTCAGCAGATCGCGGCTGATCATGCTTTTGCTTTATCGAAAGCCCTCACAACTGAACTCCCATGGCTTTCCACTGAACGAGAGGTCAGTATCCATCTTATCCACGGCGCACAATCCGCTAATGGATGGTGCAAGCCTGATGATAGCGGCATTATCGAGCTTTCGGGTCGAACTCGCCTCATCATTAGAGTGCCACACTCTCGACTTGAAGACGCAAAAGCGTTAATCGGCGCTCGTTTGAATCTTGACGAGCACAAGATTGAAATACTCGATGCAAAACCTCGACCACTTTCAACCAATTCGACCATTTTTTCCCACCATGTTCGATCACTGGATGACACCAATAGCGAACCGGCGTTTCTAGCTTCTGCAGCGCACTGGCTAGAAGATCTCGCCATTACCCCCAAAAAAATGCTCTGCGGGGGAATGCGTCATCTAAAAATGAATGAATCGGTTATCTCGACCCGGAGTCTTTTGATTGCGGAACTTAACCCTAACGAGTCCATTGCCGTTCAGACGCACGGGTTGGGACCGGACCGATTATTCGGATGCGGAGTTTTTGTCCCCTCCAAGAGTATATCGGCCGTTCACCAACCAGAATCTGATCATTAACATCATAGACACGCTGAAATAGGAATTCATCATGCCAATCGAAGTCGACGGAAAATCAGTTGCCACCAACGAAAACGGGTTTCTTGAAAACCCAGATGACTGGAGTCAATCAGTCGCTGAGGCAATGGCAGCCACAGAGGATCTCGCCCTAACCAAAGAACATTGGGATGTTATTCACTATTTACGAGAAGAGTATTTTTCAAACAACGGTAACCAACCAAACAACCGAACATTATTAAAAACAATGGGGTCTCTTTGGGATCGGAAAGTGAGTAATAAAGAAATGTTTGATTTGTTCCCTGGCAATCCAAGCAAGCAAGCTGGCCGTCTGTCCGGCCTACCCGAGAGTATGCGAAAAGGCGGTTATTAACGGTCACTGCTCGCGGACGACAGAAAATACTAATTCATATTTTTTTAAAGGAGAGTTTCATGAGTGAGAAGAAAGAGTTGATCGAAAAAATGATCGAGATGCAAAAAGCATTTATAGACCAAGAGCAAAACGGAGGCATCAATCCAAAAGATTACTTCGCGCCAGAGGATGGGCATGCGTTAGACGGCTATCGAGAATCATACGAAAAACTTGCGACACAGGTCGTGGACTTAGCTCATGAGGAGAAGGGCTCGAAGCGCTAAGCCTTAATCTAAAGGGAAAGCGCTTCTATCGAACATCCCTCAAAAACGCCATTCCGCGGCTCGCCACTGGCTCGATGTCGCTCCAGGAGCCCGGCGGCCTGGTGGCGCCAGTGATGACTTCCTTTGCGCACGATTTTTCGCAGGGGTTGAAAATCACCTCCATCAACCCAGCGCTGATAGGCGTTAAATAGCGACGGAAACAACTGCCGGCGAATGCCCGTCATGGTCGCAAAATAAAAGTGTAAAGGAGATTTTTCTTCCTGACTCAATAGCGCCGGTAGCACCATCATGCAATCAGCAAGCAGGTCTCGAACCGCGCGAATCAAAATCTCTTGTGCTCGGTCGCTTGCAGCCATCACCATCTGATTCCAATCGTCTCCTAGACACTCTCCGCATATTTTTTCTCCCAATTCATGCAGGATCGCAAACTCACTAAATTGCTCAGCCATCCGGTCAAGCGCGGTCTCTGGATCTTGACCAAATCCGTAACCCGCGAGTGTTCGGGCCATCGCATTTTTAGGTTTTTTCCACCGCCACTCCTCAATCATCTCCCATAAAACCCGACGAAGCGCTTCTTGCCGAATCCATATCGTGGTGCCGCGCGTCATCGCAGGAGGCGCGATCAGTTCACGAACAACCTCTTCTCCCGTATAAAAAAGCTCATACCCGTCTCCTTGCTCAAATGTGGTCAGGCGACCCAGCGAAAATACCGGTTTATCGAATCGACCAATCCCCGCGCTATAGCCATAGCCTTTCGGTACAAGCCAGCTGTTGATCTGATCGATGTCAAAAGCATCGACTTCACCCATCGGCAACGGAATCCTGCGGTACGACTGACCTTCCAAGGTGTCCCAATATTGCTCACGTGCCGATACCCACTCCCCCACCATCCCCGCATTCAGGCTCGCATCGTAGGGTAGATTCTGTTCCCACCTAAAATACTCTCTCATATGCATTAAATAAACGCATAACGAATAATCACCTGCGTGCTCTGCGTCAGAGAGATCGCAGTTGTATTTGATTGACTCAATAAACAAATCGGGAAGTGACGACATCTGTAAACCTTAAGATAAAATGACCGTGAGAAGCAACACTATGGCGACAAGAATCCGCGACCGGTGGCGAAATGCCGGACAACCTGTTCCGCTTGAGGAAAATGCAAAAGCGCTGGCTTACGTATGCTGGCAACTCGCATTAACCTCTGCCCGTAATCTACACGCGGAGGATTACATCTATGATGATGACCAACAACGGGTTGGGGTCATTCGAGAATATCTGATCTTCCTCGTACACGTCGCGGACCGACTGGCTTTTGATATTCTCGGCGAAGACGATCGGCCTGAGTTTGTGTCCGCGCTCGCCTACAATTGCGGGTCGCAACTACAACGCAACGCCAGCGAAATCTTGGGATCCGGGGAATATCGCGATGCGTTTATTACCGCGCTTAACGATCGCAATTCTGATTACGGTCAATGCTCATTTCAAAGCGGTTTACCGGGATACAGTCTTTTGCGTGTTTTTGGAGATCGAGTCAAAGCAATAATGGGGGATAACCAAACCAATCGGTGGGTGATTGATCAAGTCATGGAGGTCGACGGCCCTGATCTTGCAAAAAGACTTTCAAAGTCGTTTAGCAACTTGGTCAAAGGCTCCTCAGTTGACGAGCCTCGTGATGGATTTTCGCCCTAACGTCGAAATTACGATTTTTTGAAATCCGATGCGCTGTCTGTATTGTGGTTCTGCCCGTCCTCGTAACCCGCTGAATAAGCCGACGAAACACGCTGTTCCTCGCGTTCCGGATTACCCAAATAACCCCCTACCCATCCCTGGACATAGTCAGGATCAACACCCATTTTTTCCAGCGTATCGACGGTTTCATAGTAGATCGCGCCCATAGTAGTCTCCAGTAATCAAAAAAATTTCTTCGATATTACCCTCACCCCCGCCGAACCGGGATATCCCCCTTGGGTGAGAGAGAACGATTTGCAGTGTGGCCTAAAAAGCGCCCTAATTAATAAAAATTGATAAATATTGAATTTGAATCCATGGATCTCTCGCAAGAAGACAGCCTACGACTCAACGTTTTGGCCAAAACCTCAGTCGCCATACGGATCGATGAAAATCAACAGGTTATTTTTGGCCTCGCCGACAGCAAAGAGCGAAGAATTGATCTCAAACCCTCGGGCAATACAGGCCAATACCTGCGTCTGATTCGCGAACACCTTTCCAACGTCGTGCTCGGAACGCCCGGTGGCTACCCGGTGTTTATTCAGCGCTGGACCCGAAGTGGCGCGCTTGGTGCTGAACGATTGAGCAAATTACTTTGTCTGGGTGAAACAGAGGCTATTGTTGCTGTCGCCGCTTCACCGAACATCACTGACACGTTAGCAGGCAGAGCGTGGTGGTGCCTCCCCACTGCAGAAGTGGCGCGTCTCATGTTGAGTCGAACTCAAGTCATCCAAGGCAGAACCGGTCCCCCGCTGGCGCAGTTTCTGCTTGAACATCTCCCGTTCGAAATTGAAAGCACGGTCATCATTCAAACCGTGCACATTCTGCTCGTCTCGGAACTGATTGATCAATCTGCGAAAGCCCAACTCTGGGCACAAGGACAAAAAAATCCTGCCTACCTTATCGGGTTCCTGAGCGCAGGCCCCGAATATATGATTCAAACTGACTCTCAAAAATCCAGCGAAACAGAGGATCTGGCCCAACTGTCCAACACTGTTGCCCAGCACATTGAGCGCGCCCTCTCACAAACAGGGAAACACTATCTTGAGGGTTGCACGCGCGCGCTACGAACCGCAACCGATATGGACTCTGTCGTCGAAACGTTGGAAGCGTTGCATAGATTTCTCATGCCAATCGCGGACACCCCGCAACTCCCTCGAACACCTCATTTGCTCAGTATTGCCGCTCGCGAGCGTTTTAATTGGGTCGCCTCTAAAATTGACGCTGCAGAATTCGCCCTGATCCTTAATCGCCATCCTGAAACCGAGATCAAAGCGATAATCTTACTCAGCCTTGTCGGTGAACCCCTCGTCGCGCCCATATTCGCCGTCACTGACGCAAGCGGCAGTTTGATGCGAAAAAAACTGGCACCCGCACTCGATCCCGCGTTTGCGGCAATCAAAGCGCTAGGCATCGCCGAAGATCACTAGATCGAAACGTATCCTGGATTGTTTTTGATACCTTTTACTTTAGGGACATTCGCCACAACGTCTTGAATCACTTTACGATCACGTAAATACTCAGCCAGGACATCCCAGATATCCGGCAGCTCATCCGGCTGAGGATTCACACTGGCCCATCCCGCCACCTTGTAAAGACGAGAAGGATCGATTGGCTTTCCGTTAAGTTCAAGATCAGACAAACGCTGGCCCATCGGAGCGGAAGGATTAATTGCATAGCGTAATCCACCAATCCGAACCATATCGCCGCCCATCTGGTAATAGGGATCCGTATTGAAAAGATTGTCTGCAATATCCTCGAGAACCAGCTTAATGTTTTCACCCGTAAGCTCATTTAGCGTCGATTTAGCATAAGTAATACCCGTCTGATCCATGACTCGCTCGACCGTTATGTCATCTCCCGGAAGCAAGCTCGTCCCCCATCTAAAACCGGGCGAAAACGCGATATCGGCACCCCGAACCTCCATTAGCGCGTCCACAATCACCTGATCAAAAGTACCGGTAAAGTTTCCCCGCCGATACAAGGTGGTCTCAGTTTTTGCCAAAACAGTCTCGAGCTGCTGTTTAAACGGTTCTCGCACGCCCTCGATATAAGCTGACATTTCCGGGTCAGCGGGCAGCAAATTAGCAAATATAGGCAACAGACGATAGCGAAAATCAGCAACCTTCCCATCGCGGACGTCAAGATCCATTACCGAGAGAAACTTGCTATTCGATCCTGAATTTGCAACTAATGTTTTGCCGCGAGCATTCTGAATCACACTCGGCATTGGCATCCCATCATGCGTATGTCCGCCCAGAATGACATCAATTCCCGTAACGCGACTGGCGAGTTTTAAATCAACGTCCATTCCATTGTGAGACAAAAGCACGACGACTTGTGCGCCTTGGGCGCGAACCTCATCAACCATCTGTTGACATTGCTCCTCTCGAATACCAAAACTCCAATCCTCAATGAGATATCGCGGGTTTGCCAGTGTGGTATACGGGAAAGCCTGTCCAATAATGCCGACTGGAATACCGTTCATTTCCCGAAGGGTATACGGCTTAAAAACCTGTCCTGATTCCTGATCAAAAGCCGGTTTATCGTCAAACGAAGCGTCTTCCGTCAACATGATGTTCTGCGCCAAAAATTCAATAGGCGACAGCTGGGTGTCTACGATCTCACGGACACGATCAATGCCGTACGTGAACTCCCAATGACCGGTCATGATGTCAACACCCAGTAACTTACAGGCTTCCACCATGTCCTGACCCTGCGTCCACAGTGCTGTGGCAGAGCCTTGCCAGGTGTCGCCACCATCCATCAAAAGGCTGTTTGGACGTGAGGCTCTGAGCTGCTTCACCAATGTCGCAAGGTGCGCAAAACCACCGACCTTTCCGTATTTACGTGCGGCAGCCTCAAAGTCCAAATAAGTAAAAGCATGCGCATTTGCAGAATGGGCAGCCACTTTAAAATGATTGAGAAAATGCTCCCCGACAACGTGAGGCGGTTTGCCTAGAGCGTTGCCGATACCGATATTGAAATTCGGCTCCCGAAAATACACAGGCATTAATTGCGCATGACAGTCGGTGAAGTGCAAAAGGGAAAGATTGCCGAATATCGGCACGTCGTAGTCGACACTCGCATCAGCAAATACTCGGTTATTTACCGCCATTCCCGCAGCACTTGCCATGGCAAGCAAACGCATGAACTCTCGTCGATTTAAACTCATATCAGCCTTCCTCTCGCGATTACCAGTATTTAAAGGGAGTTTTAGAGACAAAAAAACCCGGCTCACTCGCCAGGTTTTTTAACTCATGATGCCGAAGCGATTCATCGCTTCGGCATCGATCGAAATGAGAGAATTTACTGACGCAGGCTCGGTACCTTCAATGGAATACCGGTATTCATCACAGACTCGTAAAACTCCAGCGCTTTATACTCTTCGCCCTGAGCGTTAAAGGGATGTGCGCGGACCTGCTTGGTACA
>Ga0233433_10002949_pt1 | contig 14265 bp, 13 predicted proteins | sample SI_122_August201_5_FD_179868 | JGI IMG/M metagenome (GOLD analysis project Ga0233433, IMG submission 179868) | Seawater microbial communities from Saanich Inlet, British Columbia, Canada - SI_122_August2016_100_MG | ecosystem: Environmental > Aquatic > Marine > Inlet | place: Canada: British...
AAAGAATTTGATAAAAAAGTATTTCGAACAAAAAATCGCCCTATCGCTTCTAGTAAAATTTCAATTAAAGTTGCCATTATTTATGCTTCAATTTTGTGTTTATTGGCATTGTTTGTGCTCCTAAATTTCAATCAGTTTACAATCATTCTTGCATTAGGTTCAATGCCTTTAGCTTTCACTTACCCTTTGATGAAAAGATTTACTTATTGGCCTCAATTATTTTTAGGTATTACATTTAATTATGGTCTAATACTTGGTTGGACAGCAATTAAAAGTGAGATAGATATTGTGCCAATTATGTTCTATGTTGGAGCCATATTTTGGACACTGGGATATGACACGATTTATGGGTATCAGGATATTAAAGACGATGAAATCATAGGTTTAAAATCAACTTCTATAAAGTTTAAAGGAAACGAAAAAAAATTTTTATTAATATGCTACTCTTTATTATTAATTCTATTCTTAGTCGGTGGATATTTTATGGAATTTAATAATATTTACTATTTTCTAACAATTATTCCTTTTTTGCATTTATTTTTTTATCAAATAAAAATTTTTAGATCAAAAGATCCTCACAGTTGTCTAAAGGTTTTTAAAAGCAATAATATGTTTGGTTTAATAATATTTTTAAATATTTTAATTATTAAAAACCTATAATGAAAAAAACAGAAATTTATAAAAGATTATATAATGATTATACAAAAAAATTTTTAGATAAAATTATTTTAGCTGCATCACTTTCAGTCCTTGTTGCTGGCAGTACTTCTGCAATAGCGTGGTTATTAGATCCTGCAATCAAAAAACTTTTTATTGAAAAAGATCAATCTTTAATAATTATTATTCCATTAATGATTATTATTGCATTTACAACAAAAGGACTATCACTCTATTTTGCAAAAACAGCAATGATTACTGTTGGGGAAGAAATTAAAAAAAGACTTCAATTTGATATGATCAACACCTTAATCAAAACAGACACACAGATTATTGATAAAAAACATTCAGGTAAGTTTATTTCCAATATAACATACGATGTAACTCATATTACAACACTATTAAGTACTGCAATATTAAATTTATTTAAAGACTCTTTAACTTTAATTGGCCTTCTAATAGTTATGTTTTTACAAAATTGGAAGCTCGCACTTATATCAATAATCATGATACCTTTAGCTAGTATTACCGCAAAGACACTTGGGTCAAGGGTGGGCAAAGTTACTACGGAGGCCCAAGTAAAATCTGGTCATTTAACTACCTATCTTGTAGAATTATTTAAGAATCACAAATTAATTAAAATTTTTCAAAAAGAAAATTCGGAAGTTAATAAGGCTGATGAATATTTAACCCAATTAAAAGATAAAAATAAAAAAATTCAAACTGTTTTTGTAAGACTCTCTCCAATTATGGAAACACTTACTGGCTTTATGGTTGCTATTTTAATTTTTTATTCTGGAAAGCTTATGGCTAAAGGAGAAGTTGACATAAATAATTTTTTTTCTTTTTTAGCAGCAATGATGTTGGCTTATCAACCTATAAGATCACTTTCGACACTCAATATGGTAATTAATCAAGGGTTATCTGCTGCATCAAGAATCTTACCAATTGTAGATCAAAAAAATACAATTAAGAATTTGGATTTTGCAAAACCATTAGACATTAAAAGTGCACATATTAATTTTAGTAATTTGGATTTTTCTTACGAAGTTAATGAAGGCCAAACATTGCAATCTATAAATTTAGAATTTAAAGGTGGAAAAATGACATCTTTAGTGGGTCATAGTGGTTCTGGTAAATCAACTATTTTAAACCTAATCCCCCGATTTTATGATGCAAATTCAGGAGATATTATGATTGATGGTCAGTCTATATATGGCACCACAATTGAGTCCTTAAGAAGTGAGATTTCAATGGTTAGTCAGGAAACCACTTTGTTTGATGATACTATTAAGAATAATATAAAATATGGAAAAGATGATGCAACTGATGAAGAAATTTTCAATGTAGCAAAATTATCTTTTTGTGATGAGTTTGTAAAAAATCTTCCACATAAGTTTGATACTTTAATTGGAGAAAATGGAGTTAGACTTTCTGGTGGTGAAAAACAGAGGATTTCCATAGCTAGGGCAATGATGAAACAAAGTTCAATAATATTGCTAGATGAAGCCACATCATCTTTGGACTCAGAAACAGAGTCAAAAATTCAGGAAGCTTTAAAAATTTTAACAAAAAATAAAACAACAATTGTTATAGCTCACAGATTATCAACTATACTTAATTCAAATAATATTTATGTAATTGATTCAGGTAAAGTAATTGCTAATGGTAGACATGAAGATTTAATGAAAAAATCAGAATTATATAAAAATTTTTATGAAAAACAGATACAAAAATAAATATGTTTTTTTTATATCAAATCATATTAACATTAATCATTTTAATATCTCCATTTATAATAGTCTTCAGAATTTTCAAAAACAAGGAAGATAAAATAAGATTTAAAGAAAAGTTTAGTTTGCCCTCAAAAAAAAGATCCAAAGGAAAACTAATATGGTTTCATGGTGCAAGTGTTGGGGAAATATTAAGCATTATTCCATTGATTGAAAATTATGAAAAAGATAAATCAATTAATCAAATATTGGTTACATCTAGTACTTTAAGCTCATCAAAAGTATTAAAAAAGTTTAAATTCAAAAAAACTGTTCATCAGTTTTATCCGATAGATCATTTATTTTTGACAAAAATATTTTTGGAATATTGGAAACCCCATTTAGCAATATTTATTGAGTCAGAAATTTGGCCCTGTATGTTTAAAAAGTTAAACCAAAAAAAAATATCTTTGATATTGCTTAATGCAAGAATCACAAAAAAAACTTTTTTGAGATGGAAAATGTTCAAAGATTTTTCACAAGATTTATTTAGTAAAATTACAGTTGCTTTTCCTCAAAACCAAGAAACGAAATACTTTTTAAAAAAATTAAAGACTTGCAATATTAAAGCTATTGGAAATCTTAAATTTGCTGAATATGACAATGAAAAAATTGAAAAACTAAATTATAAATTTGCAAAGAAAAAAATTTGGATTGCTTCTAGCACTCATTCTAATGAAGAAATTTTTTGTGCAAAAGTACATTTGGAACTTAGAAAGAAAGTTAAAAATTTACTAACAATTGTAATACCAAGACATATTCACAGAGCCAATGAAATAAAACATAAATTAGAAAAATTAAATTTAAATGTTACTAATCATAGTTCAAATAAAAAAAACTTAAAAAAGACTGATATTTACATTGTAGATACATTTGGTGAGACAAAAAAATTTCATAAAATTGGTTGCTCTGTTTTCTTAGGAGGTTCTATTGTCAAAAGAGGTGGTCAAAACCCACTGGAAGCTGCAAGATTTGGTGCAAAAATATTACATGGACCGAATATAGATAATTTTAAAGATGTCTACAAAACTCTCTCGGATTTAAAGATTTCAAAAAAAATTAATACTTCAAAAAAAATGGTGTCAGCGATCACTTTTAAAAGAAACAAAACTCAAGGCGATAAAATAAAAAAAATTGGAGTAAAGATTTTAAAAGAAACTATAAATAATTTAGATAAATTAATTAATAATGAATTTAAAAAAACCTAAATTTTGGGATAAAAAAAAACCTAATGCTCTTGCTTATTTATTACTACCAGTCACATTTTTATTAAAATTTATAAAATTATTTGAAAAAAAATCAAAAATAGAAAAATCAAAAGTAAAAACTATTTGTGTTGGAAATTTTTATATTGGTGGAACAGGCAAAACTTCTCTTAGCATTAAGATAGCTGAAATTTTAAGTAAAAAAAAAATTAAGGCATGTTTTGTTAAAAAATTTTACTCAACTCAATTTGATGAACAAAAACTTTTGGAAAGTAGAGGAAAACTTTTCACATCTACTAAAAGAATAGATGCAATTAACTTAGCAAAAAATGACGGTTTTGAAGTGGCTATATTAGATGATGGGCTTCAAGATAATTCAATTAATTATGATTTAAGTTTTGTCTGTTTTAATAATCTTAATTGGATTGGAAACGGACTCACTATACCATCTGGACCATTAAGAGAAAGCATTAACAACCTAAAAAAATATCAAAATGTATTTTTAAATGGAAATTCAGAAAATTTGGATAAGATTAAAAAACATATATATAAAATAAATTCTAATATAAATATTCATATAGGAAAATATGTTCCTTTAAATATTGATAAATTTAATAAAGAAAAGAATTACTTGGCATTTTCTGGAATTGGTAATCATGAAACTTTTATTTCAATGTTAAGAGATTTTAAATTAAATATTATTAAAAACATCGAGTTTCCAGATCATTATAAATATACTAATTATGATATTAATAAAATTATGAAAATATCAAATGATTTAAATTGTGAAATTATTACTACAGAAAAAGATTTTTTTAGATTGGATAAAAAAAAAATTGGTAAAATTAACTTTATTAAATCTGAGTTAAAAATTCTTAATGAAGATAAATTAATTTCCACTATATTAAAAATTAATGAAAATAATTAAATATTTTTTACAATTTCTAATCATAATTATAATGTTTTCTTTATTTAAAATATTAGGCTTAAAGATTTCATCTGCTTTAGGTGGTAAGATATTTGAACAAATTGGTCCATTATTTAGATCAAAAAAATTAATTCATTCTAACTTAAAAAGAGCTTTTCCAAATATTAGTTTGGATAATCTGGACAAAATAACAAAACTAATGTGGAATAATTACGGAAGAGTTTTTGCTGAGTATATGTTTATTAAAGATTTTCGAAAAGGGAAATCAGCCAAAAAAGTTGAAATTGTAGGTCAAGAAATACTTGAAAATATCAGGAAGGAAAATAAATCAGTCATTTTTATTTCAGGCCATCTTAGCAATTTTGAACTAATGGCTATGCACATTGAAAAATCAGGAATAAAATTGTCTGCAATTTATAGGCCCCTGAATAATATATTTCTAAATAAGATAATGGAAAGAATAAGAAAAAAATATATTTGCAAAAATCAAGTTAAAAAAGGTATTGGAGGGATGAAAAAACTTATACATTTTAAAAAGCTAAAATATTCTACAGCACTAATGATTGATCAGAGGGTCTCGCAAGGAATAAACTCAAATTTTTTTAATCAAAAAGCTTTAACAACCACTATACCAGCACAATTAGTCAAAAAATTTAAAATACCAGTTGTGCCTATTTTTATTGAAAGAATTAATAAAATTAATTTTAAGATAGTTATAAAAAATCCAATTAATTTTGATAACGATGAAACAACACAAAGTATAACAGACAGATTAAATTTAGCTCTTGAAGAAATGATAATCTATAAACCAGAGCATTGGATTTGGTCGCACAACCGTTGGAAATAACTTTTATTTTTTATTAATTTGCTCTTTTTTTTGAAAAGCTTCCTTATAAGAATAATAAGGCTCCTGTAATTCAACATTCCAATAATTCAAATTCTCAATATTAATTCTCTTTCCAGAGACAGCACATTCGACATAATCACCATTTTGTATAATTTGAAAATTATTAGGTAAATATTTTAATTTTGCTAATTTTTTTGTCATTTTTAGTCTATATACTTCTATATGAAAGTTGGAGTAATAGGAAGTGGAGGAAGAGAGCATGCAATATGTTCAAGCTTAAAAAACTCAAGTAAAATTGAGAAAATTTTTTGTTTTCCTGGAAATGCAGGAACATCACAGATAGCTGAAAACGTGATTTTAAATTTAGAGGATTTTGAAAATATTAAAAATTTTATTTTAGATAAAAAAATAGAATTAATTATTGTTGGACCAGAAAAACCCCTAGTTGAGGGACTTGTAGACTACCTGGAAAAATTTAATATAAATATATTTGGTCCAAACAAAGTAGCCTCACAACTTGAAGGGTCAAAAATATTCACTAAACAAATTTGTCAAAAATTCAATATACCAACTGCTAAGTTTGGAATATTTCAAAACAAAAATGATGCAAAAAAATTTGTAGAAAATACAAATTATCCAACTGTAATAAAAGCAGATAACTTAGCATCAGGAAAAGGTGTTTACATTTGCAATGATAGTAAAGATGCACATACTGCAATTAATGAAATCTTTGATGGAAAATTTGGTTTAGCCAATAATTTATTAATTGAAGAATTTCTCAAAGGTGAAGAAATGAGCTATTTCATTATTAGTGATGGAATAAATTTTAAAAATTTTGGAACAGCACAAGATCATAAAAGAGTTTTAGAAGGTGACAAAGGTAAAAATACTGGTGGTATGGGTGCATACTCACCTTCAAGACTATTGTCAGAAGAATTAGAAGGTAAGATTATTAATAAAATTATAAAACCTACATTAAAGGGCTTGTCTGAACTTGGTACCCGGTATAAAGGATTTTTATATGCCGGCTTGATGATAGTTAATAATGAACCTTATCTAATTGAATATAATGTTCGTATGGGTGATCCAGAATGTCAAACAATATTACCAAAGCTTAAGACAGATTTATCTGAAGTTCTTCTTGCTTGCTGTCATGAAAATCTTGATAAAATAAATCTTAATTGGCTAAATAAAAAAAGTTTGTGTGTAGTAGTTTGTTCTAATGGATATCCAGATGAATTCAAAAAGAATATTAAAATAGAAAATTTAAAATCTGTTAATCTTCAATCTCAAGATTATTTATTCCATGCTGGTACTACCAAAAAAAACGGTGAGGTTTATGCTACTGGTGGAAGAGTTTTAAATTTTGTTTCTCTCTCAGATGATTTTAATGATGCAAAAATCAAAATTCAAAGAAATCTAGATAATTTAAATTGGTCAGGTGGCTTTTATAGAAGAGATATTGGATATAAAGTTATTGATTAATGAGAATAATATCTGGAACTTTTAGAGGTAAAAAAATTCTTGAACCTAAAGATGCGCAAACAAGACCTCTTAAAGATCTTACAAAAGAGTCTATTTTTAACATCCTCAATCACTCTAATAAATTTAAAATAAACTTAGATAATGCAAATATTCTTGATTTATTTTCTGGTGTTGGTTCATTTGGAATTGAATGTCTATCAAGAGGTGCTAAGCATGTTTTTTTTGCAGAAAAATATAATGGTGTATTACCTATACTAAAAAGAAATTTACAGAGCTTAAAATTAATTGAAAATTTTAAAATTCTTGAAAAAGATATCCATAATATAAACTTTTTTAAAAGTTTAGATAAAAAATTTGATGTCATTTTTATTGATCCCCCTTATAAAGATAAGGGTTTAGATCTCTTACTTAATAGCATTAAAAATCAAAAAATTTTAAATGAAAATGGAATTTTAATTATTCACAGACATAAAGATGAAAAGGACTTAATACCAAACAAATTTGAAATTATTGAAGAAAAGAAATATGGTTTATCTAAAATAATTTTTTTAACTATTCTTAATTAACAATTTTTTTGTTTCAGCCTTTATCAACTCAACAGCAGGTTGGTCATAAGGGTTTAAATTCATTGATTGCCCGATTAAAATTGTTTCTAAAATAAAGAAACAAAACAACTCTCCTAAAGTTTTTTCGTCTCTTTTGTGAATTTCAAAACTACGAAATGGTATTTTTTTATTTCTAAAGATATTTTCAGTTGCTTTTTTTTGAGCAAGTGTAATTTGAGATAAATTTTTATTTTTTAAATAATATTGAGATGATAATATAGTGTTATTTTTTATTTTTTCTGATTTTTTTTCATTTACATAGAAAAAAGTAAAAAAATTATTTTTAAATCCATCCAGGTATAATTGCATGGTGCTATGATTATCTTTTGGCATATTTGCGACTATTGGTAATAGGCCCTTTTTTTTTTTACCTAAGCTTTCAGCAATTAATTGCTGATACCAATTAAATAAATTTTCAGATCTTTTATCATAATTGATTATAACTGAATTAAATCTTTTCTTTTTTATAAAATATAGTGTTGAACTAACATTTGAAATTAATGAATTAATAAATTTTTTATTTTTAATTAAGTTATTTAATTGTCTAAAATTACTTGTCTTCAATCCCATTAATTCAGCTGGCAACATTCCAACCTCTGATAAAACAGAATATCTTCCACCAATGTAATTATTATGATGAATGATATCTGACTTTAATTTTTTAGCTAAACTTAACAAATAACTATTTTTATTCTCTGTAATAAAGATATTTTTATCTTTTTTTTTAATAAAAATATTTGCATTTACTATTGTTTCAATAGTATTACCTGACTTAGAAACAATTAAATTTGTATATCTTTTTCTGTTTTTATTTGGATTAGCCTGAAGATTGTCAGTAAATAAAAAATTTTTTTTAATTTTATGTGTTAAAAAATCATAAATTGATTGCGTGCCAAGTGTAGAGCCTCCTATGCCGATAACACGATAATTTAGAGCTTTTTTATACTTAAGCAAAAGTTTTTTAGTAAAACTATTTTTATAATTTTGACTTAAAGAATCTACAACTTTATTTTTTTCTTTTAATATAGATACTAGATTTTTTTTAACTAAATGCGTGTTTTTCTTTACCTTGAAATTTATGAAATCAATTCCTGGAGTTAACATTAATTTTTTTTTATTTTTTTTAAAATTGAGCTTTCAAAAGTTGAGTTTTTTTCACTTGAACTTTCTTTAATTTCATCATTTTTTGATTTCAAAATTAAAGACTTTATATCATTAGTTTCATTTTCTGGTCTTTCCTCTTTGGGTATTGGAAGTTCGTTATAGTTTGGGGGCATTACTAATGGTGATTTTTTTTCAACTAAAAACTCATCACTATTATTTTTTTTTTTATTAGTAAACCCCTCTTTTATAGAGCTACATGATGAAAGAAACACAGCAATGCTAATTACAATATAAAATTTAAACTGTTTCATTGCTTTTATTATTATCAATTAATTCAATCAAAATCATAAAAAACACACCTATACTAATAAAGATATCTGCCACATTAAAAATAAACCAATGAAACTCTCCTATATGAAAATCAATGAAGTCTGGCACAGCCTTATATCTAATTCGATCAAATAAATTTCCAATAGCCCCAGCGAAAATCATCAATAAAGGGTATTTTTTAATATTATTATTTCTAATTATCATAAAAAAAATAATCAAAACTATTATTGCAATTAACAAGCTTAATAAATTATATAAATTATCTTGGTTAAACGATAATAACCCAAATGCTATACCTTCATTCCATACCAAGCTGATATTTAGAAATTTAGATTCGTATAATTCTGATGAATTATTCACTTTATCTAAATTCATTACATAAATTTTTGAAAATCTATCTAAAATAAAAATTAATATCACAATAATTGTGTTGATATAAAAATTTTTAGTTGAATTAACAATCATCAAGAATGTTTTGGGCATGTTTTTCTTGAACATGCATCTTTAGTAATTTTCCAACACATTTGGCACTTTGAGCCTTCAGCTTTTGTTGTTTGAACTTTTGTTTCAGAATTTTCTAGATAAGATAGTTCTGCAGTTGAAGTGATACATAATTCTGAAAAATCTACATCTTGAAAGATATCAATTAGTTTTTTATCTAAATTAATTCTTAAACTTGCCTCTAAACTTGATCCAATTTCTTTACTTGATCTTTTTTCTTCAATACTAATATTACAGATATTCCTAATCTTAATAAGTTCTAACCATTTTTGATTTAAATTGTCATTTTTAAAATTTTTAGGAAAATTTAAAAATTTTGTTAAATGAATACTTTTGTCATTGGGCGTTATTAACCTGAATATCTCTTCTGTTGTAAAGGACAGAATTGGAGCAAACCATTTTAATAATGAGTTGAGAATAACATTTAGCAAAATAATTGTAGATTGTCTTTTTTTAGAGTCTTTAGAATCACAGTATAAAGAGTCTTTTCGAATATCAAAATAAAATGCTGATAAGTCTACAGTACAAAAATTCAATAGCTCTTTGTATAGATTATGAAAATCATAATTATTAAAATAATTTTTAAAATTTTCATTTAAAGAATAAATTTTATGAAGCATAAATTGTTCCAATTCAGGCAGTTCAGATAAATTCATTTTGTCTAAATTAATTTCTTCAAAATTATCATTAAGATTTCCAAGCAAATATCTAAAAGTATTTCTAATTTTTCTATAAGACTCAGCGTGCTGATCTAAAATTGAGTGATCAATTCTTAAATCCTCTGCATAATTAGATGAAGCTACCCAAATTCTTAAGATATCAGCACCGTATTTTTTCAAAATATCTTCAGGAGCAATTACATTTCCAAGTGATTTAGACATTTTTAATCCTTTTCCATCAACAACAAAACCATGTGATAAAATTGATTCGAATGGAGCTTTTCCTCTTGTCCCACAAGACTCAAGTAATGATGAGTGAAACCATCCCCTGTGTTGATCTGAGCCTTCAAGGTACATCGATGCTGGCCATTTTAAATCTTCTCTTTTTTCTAAAACAAACGAATGAGTAGATCCACTATCAAACCATACCTCAACAATATCACTTAACTTTTCATAATCTTCTGACTTATATTTTTCACCTAAAAATCTTTGTGGGTTGTCTGAAAACCAACAATCAGAGCCTTCTTTTTCGTAAATATTTGCTATATTTTCATTAACTTCATCATCAACTAGGATCTGTTTAGTTTTTTTATTTACAAAAATTGGGAGAGGAACCCCCCAAACTCTTTGTCTTGAAACACACCAGTCAGGTCTAGTTTCAATCATAGATCTTAATCTTTCTTTTCCTTTGCTTGGATAAAACATAGTTTCATCAAGAGCCTTTAAAGCTGTCTCTCTCAACTTATGACTTTCCATTGATATGAACCATTGAGGTGTTGCTCTATGTACCAATGGAGCCTTAGATCTCCATGAATGAGGATAGGAATGTGTCAGCTCACCATTTGCTAGTAATTTTTTTTGCTCTTTAAGTTTTTCAATAACAATTGGATTGGCTTTAAAAATATGATTACCTTCAAATAAATGAACGTTCTTAGTATATTTTCCATCACCATCGACTGTTTCAATGGCTTTAATTCCATGATTTAAACATAAATTAAAATCATCAGGTCCATGACTTGGTGCACAATGCACAATACCTGTTCCCTGTTCTGTTGTTACAAATCTTGCTTCCAACATTGGAATATCAAATTCATATCCCAAATCAAAAAAAGGATGGTTGCAGATTGTATCTTTTAGATCCCTGCCTTTAAATCTTTTAATCACTTTGTAATTTTTGATTGAACATTCTTTTATAACAGACTCTATTAGTGCTTCAGCAATAACTATCTTTCGATTTTTAAAATCACCATCATCATTTAATTGTATCAACAAATAATCAAGAGCTTCATTATAAGCTAAAGCTTTGTTTGCAGGTATTGTCCATGGGGTTGTTGTCCAAATAACAATATCACTTCCTTCAAGGTCTTTGATGTTAGATGATTTTACAGAAAAAGATGTGTAGATCGTGTCAGATTTATGATCTTGATATTCAACTTCTGCATCAGCAAGCGCAGTTTTTTCAACTGTAGACCACAAAACAGGTTTGAAACCTCGGTACAAACTACCTTCTTTTAAAAATTTTCCCAATTCTCTTACAATTTGAGCCTCAGCATCATAACTCATTGTAGAATAATAATTTTCCCAGTCGCCTATAACACCTAATCTTTTAAATTGTCCTTTGTGAACCTCAATCCACTTTTCTGCAAATGCTCTACATTCTTTTCTAAACTCTACTACTGGCACTTCATTTTTATTTTTTTTATTCTTTTTATATTGTTCTTCTATTTTCCACTCAATTGGCAAACCATGACAATCCCATCCCGGAACATAAATCGAGTCTTTACCATCCATTTGATGAAATTTAACTATGATGTCTTTTAAGATTTTATTTAGAGCTGTACCCATGTGAATATTGCCATTTGCATAAGGAGGACCATCATGTAAAACAAACTTTTCTTTGCCTTTACTAGACTGTCTAAGTTCTTGATATAAATTAATCTTTTTCCAATATTCTAAGATTTCTGGCTCCCTTACCGGTAAATTAGCCTTCATAGAAAAAGCTGTCTTTGGAAGATTAATTTGTGAATTACTCATTATGCTCTCTTTGCTATTTTTAAATCTAATTTAATTTGAGATCTCAATTTATTTATATTTTTAAATTTTTTCTCTTTTCTTATAAATTTTAAAAACTCAACTGATAAGTGCTTATTATAAAGATTTCCAGAAAAATTAAACAAATGAACCTCTAGTAATATTTTTTTTTGATTAAATGTTGGCCTATAACCAAGATTTGCAATTCCTTTAAGAATTTTAAAGTTATTTTCTCTTGAAACTCTTACAGCATACACTCCTGGTCTAGCCAGGACATAGTCTTTGATATCTATGTTGCATGTTGGAAAACCAATTTTTTTTCCTACTTGCCTACCTTTTTTAACAATACCTTCAATAGACCATTTTTTATTTAATAATTTATTTGCTCTTTCTAAAAAACCTTTTTCCAAATAACTTCTAATTAAAGAGGATGAAACTATTTTTTTATTAACCAAAAAAGGTTTTGGTTTAATAACTTGATAATTATATTTGCTCTCATTTTGAATTAAAAACCTTACATCTCCTTCTCTTTTATTTCCAAATCTAAAATTATTACTAACAAATATAAATCTTGCTTTTAATTTTTTTGATAAAATATTTTTTATAAAATTGATCGATTTTGTTTTTGAAAAATTTTTATCAAATTTTTTAGTTACAATAAAATCTACTCCAGAATTATTTAATAAATTTAATTTTTGATTAACACTAGATAGTTTAAAATTTTTCAAAAATTTGTTAAAAAACATCTTTGGCATTGGGTCAAAATTGATCACACCAATTTTTAAATTATATTTTTTTTTATATGATTTAGCTAATTTAAGTAATTTTTGATGACCCAAATGCACTCCATCAAAGTTTCCAATTAAAATTATTGATCCTTTGTGATTTTTACTAATATCAAAATTTTTATATAATCTTACCATTTTAAATCTGACTGTATAAAGTTTACAATAGACTCATATTGTTTTGATACTTTCTCTATTCCATTATCTTTTATTTCATTTTTATGAACCCCATTAGAAATTAATAAAGAGTCGTAATTTAAAAGATTTGCACCTTTTATATCAGTATTAAGATTGTCTCCAATAGATAAAACTTTTTTGTTTTTATTGTCTATCGATTGATTATAAACTTCTGGATAAGGTTTACCAAAGTACACAGCTTCTCCTCCCATTTTTTCAAATATCAAAGCAATAGATCCTGCGCACAGCTCTCTTTTATTTCCTTTATCAACTATTAAATCTGGATTTGTACAAATCATCTTTTTATTAATATGATTTTTTAATAAATTTTTATAATAATTTAAATCCTGATCATAATCATCAAACAAACCAGTGCACAAAAGGTATTGGCTCTCATTAATATCTTTGGATTTATTATTTCTAAAGTCATTAAATAAATCAAAATCTCTAGGTGGGCCTATATGATAAAACCTTTTTAAAGAATAGAATTTTTTCAAATAATTTAGCGCAGCTTCACCTGAGGTAAAAACTTTATCTCTAAACTCTTTTTCCATCCCCATTTTCTCTAAAAATTCTTTAACTGGCTGAATGGGTCTTGGCGCATTTGTTAATAAAATAAAATTTTTATTTATCTCTAATAATTTTTTAAGAGTAAAAATTGCATCCACATGGAGTTTGATGCCATTATGCATTACTCCCCATAGATCAATATAAAAAAGATCATAATTTTCAGCAATAGACTTTAAGCCTTCAGAATCTAAATTTTTAGTCACTATTTAAGGTATAAACCATAAAATCTGCAATTTCCTAGGATTTTTCATAACTTATTTTTCTTATTATCTTGAAAAACTTAGGTCAGTATCTATATGAAGCTCATATTTAATAAGGAGAATTTATGAAGTTTAAACCGTTACATGACAGAGTATTAATCGAAGTCCTAGATAGCAGTGAAAAAACTGCAGGTGGAATAATTATCCCGGATACGGCTCAAGAAAAACCTCAAGAAGGCAAGGTAGTTGCTGTTGGTGGTGGAGCTAAAACTGAAGATGGAAAATTAATTCCAATGGATGTTAAAGTTGGTGACAAAGTTTTATTTGGCAAATGGTCAGGAACTGAAGTCAAAATTGATGGTAAAGAATACAGTATAATGAAAGAGTCAGACATTATGGGTATTTCAGG
>Ga0233433_10002952_pt1 | contig 14258 bp, 9 predicted proteins | sample SI_122_August201_5_FD_179868 | JGI IMG/M metagenome (GOLD analysis project Ga0233433, IMG submission 179868) | Seawater microbial communities from Saanich Inlet, British Columbia, Canada - SI_122_August2016_100_MG | ecosystem: Environmental > Aquatic > Marine > Inlet | place: Canada: British...
CAGCGATCTTAAAGTCAGTCGTGTCACCGAAGTCACTGTAGTCTTCGAAGCGCAGTGCGCCTTGGAGCGTCAGAGCATCAGTCACGTCAGCTTCAAGCTCACCGTAGACAGCATAGCTGTCCTGATCACTAGAAGTGCTGTTAGGGAATCCACCGAAGCCGTTAGAGCTTGAGGAGAATCCTTGGTCAGCTAGCGGACCCAGTGCATAAGAAGCTGCATCACCAGCGAAGAGATCAAATTCTTCTTCACGATATTCAGCACCGAATGCGACGTTCAGGTCAGAAGCTAAGCCGTTCATTGCAACTGGGAAGCTAAAGTCTGCGTTGTAAACAGTTTCTTTTTGCTCTTGGCCACCAGGAACGAAGTCGCGTGGTGTATTGGGCCCCAAAGATGCATTCACGGTGTTGCGAATGAAGAAGTTTGTTTCGTTCGAACCTGTGTAAACACTAACATCGTAGCTCAAACCGTTGTCCAACAATCCTCGGATACCCGCAGCGATGCTGAAGTCTTCGTTAGTACCACCAAATCGTGGTACGAAACCACCGGGGATAGTCTCAACAAAAGAGAAACAGTTAGCATCAGCTGTTACAGCTTCTAAAACTGTTGCATCAGGGATCAATCCGTTAGTGCCAGTTAGCGGGATACCAGCTGGGCATGCGCCGCCGACACCTAGACCATCAAGGTCACCAACACGCACTGAGGCAACACCGTTTTCTGGATCAAGTGCACCCGTAATTGGGTCAACAAGCTCACCACGGTAAACACCGCCACGGTTAGTTGGGTTACGGTAGAAGAAACCACCCGTTACTTCACGCTCACCGATATTACCGAAAGCATAAATTTCAGCGTTGTCATTAATCTCAAGACCCGCATTAATGAATACTTTGAGATCGTCTTCAACGTCTGGCTGGCCCCAGTACTGTGGCGCTTCATCTGTGTAAGAATTGATTGTGCGGAAGTCAGCAGCATCTGTATTGCCTGCAGCAATCAACGCAAGCACGTCGTTACGTACAACACTTCGAACAGTGCCATCAGTCTCGCCATATTCAGCGGTGATGTTAACGAAGCCGCTATCACCTAGCGGTAAACCAATATTACCCGAAATGCGGTAGTTGTCGCCGTCACCTTCGTAAGTTGAGCCGGAGCTCACTTCAAGGAAACCGCCTTCTGATGCATCACGAAGTACAAAGTTGATCACACCTGCTATCGCGTCTGAACCATACTGTGAAGATGCACCGTCACGCAGTACTTCAACTCGCTTAAGCGCCATAGATGGGATTGCTGAAATATCAACGCCCTGAGCACCGTCAGAGATACCACCACCGAGGAAGCTGATGACAGATCCTCTATGACGACGTTTGCCGTTTACCAGAACCAAAGTGTTGTCTGGTGACAAGCCGCGTAAGTTAGCAGGACGAGATACTGTTGCTGCGTCACTAATTGGCTGTGCGTTGACGTTATAAGAAGGTACAGCCGTACGAAGTAGATCTTGAACATCAGATCCTGCCGCACGAGTGAAGTCAGCACCTGTAATAATATCTACTGGTGCTGGGGTGTCCGAAGCTGAGCCAGCGGCACGTCGTGTACCAATGACCATGACTTCTTCGAGTTCATCAGCATCGCTTTCTGCTGCGATAACTGGTGCTGTGCCCAAGCCGGCTATAACTGTAGCGACTGAGGCAACCGTGCAAACAAAACTGCGTTTGCTAGATTTGTAAAACATATGTTGCTCCTGTGTAATTGTCGGTCGACCGAAAGCGCTCGCTAGGTAAAGCGAACTACTTAGGACGAACTTCCTTTACGCATCAGCTTTGCCTAGATGGCTCCCCCAACAAGCGGTGTTGATGCGACGCAGCATATTAATTCCAACTAACTAAAAATGCTAATAAAATTGCTGCTCAGATCCCGTTTTTTTTGGAACTTCTGGCAAAAACTGCATTGTTTGATCCCTCGATTCAAAGAAAATGGACATTTGTACCAATCGAGCGCTTTTCTCAGCGTCTCTGACCGAGTTTCGAGCTGGGAAGGAGCTTGCGCCGTTCTGAAATCAATTTTTGGACACGAATTTCAGCGCTACAACTCCCACACCATTTGCATGGGGGCGCTTTTGCGCCATTTTGGGATGCCGATTGCTATCACGACCTTCTCGCCCTATTCTTGAAGCATCGGTGTGACAACAGCATTTCCACACGCCTATCCGCCACATTTGACTCAGGAAAAGCAGAAAATGAGTATCCCCCAATTTGACCCCAATCATGTCGCCGCGCACTCATCCTCTGAGGATCATATGTATCGCGCCGAGCTGTCATCGCGAGATCCGATGAGTTCAGTGCTGGCGGACAACCCGGAAATCTACTTTGTACCACCTAAGCGCAAAAGCGAATGGGGCCAGTGGGAATTTAAACCGGGGTCGTACTACGACACGACCACCGGAAACAAACATCCCTATTGGAAAGACAAAGACCTGCCGCAAGCCAGCAAAGATATCGAACGCCTGCGGGCCGATATGCGACAGTGGGGTTACTGCAAGATTGAAGATGCGCTGTCTGCTGAACAGGTTGCCAACATTCGCAAGCGGGTGCTCGACCAAGCAGAGGGTGAGCGCATGGCCGGCATCGCGCAGAGAACACCCAGCGGTCAAAACATCAATTGCTGTGTTAACAAGGGCCGCTGTTTTGAGGGTATGATAGAGCAACATCCATCGGTTGTTCAGGGTGGAGCGCTGGTCGAGCAACTTGTCACAGAGGCACTAGGCAACAATTGGATCTGTACATCGTTAATTGCCGCCATCTCTCTGGAAGGCGGTGTGCCACAGGCGCTGCATCAGGATCAGGATATTGCACTGGATTCGCGCAGCCCGATCACCATCAATATCTTGACCGCTATCACAGACATTGATGAAACCAACGGCGGCACGCTGGTGATCCCCGGTAGCCACAAGACACTGTCCGATGCCGTTAGGGAACAAAAGCCCGTCGGCAAGCTGCCACCTGCCATCAACGTTGACGCCCGGGCCGGGACCATGATTATTACCGACGGGCGCTTGCTACACGGCACTGGCGTTAACCATACCAAGCAGCCACGCATTGTGATGCTAAATGGTATGCAGCATCCGATCATCAGACAACAGGAAAACTGGATGTTGTCTGTCCATCCCGAGGTCATCAAACGTGCAAGCCCAAAGCTATTACAACGCATGGGCTACCAGGCCACCAATGCCGCTCAAACGAATGAAGGACACGGCTTTGGCGCTCGCGGTGAGGTTGACGAACTTACCGGCTCGACGCTGGATTTCCGTATGGCGGTGGATAACGGCGACTATCTACGCGTCGGTGAGCTCGGCCCGGAATCTACACCAGAAGAACTCAACATGCCTTTTACATTACGTGATGTGGTGACCAAAGCGCGTGCAGGTGGGCAAAGCGCGCCTGTCGGTATTGGTGGCTCGAAGGCGAACCCCTAGAGGTAAAACCGACCCGAAACAGTGGTCATGCAGCTTCTATGACTATTCAGAAAATACTTTCACTAAAAAGTATTTTCAGAGACCGCAGCGACCATATTTAGTCAATAATAAAGTGAACAAACCAAGTGTGATGGGCGTAAAAGGGCCATGAATGACAACAATAATCTAAACCTCATCACCCGACTTGAGTTACTTGACACCCTAAAGGTACTCGCCAGTGGCAATCCAGCTGGGATTCAAATTACCACTTTGTTAAACGGCACCCCCAGCGAAACCGCGACTCGATCAGAAAACGACATCTTCGATATTCAATTTGATAGGGACACACTTGAAACGATCGCTTATGAGGTCGAGCAATACGCCTACGCTCTAGCTGAACCCTATGTTGGTTCAGTAGAAGAAGGGACCAATAAAACATCAGAAGATCGATCTTTTCAATATTGGCAGGTACTTTCGGAGCGATGGAGCTATCTGGAGTTGATGCGTTGAGCAAAGTAAAGAACACACTTGCTGAATATTAGATATTGCATCAACACACGCTATTTAATCCCATCGTAAGAAAAGACAGCAGCGAAAGGTTCATCAAGCGCTATCGCAATCTTGAATGCAACTTCCAACGACGGTGAGTACTTTTCTTTTTCGATTGCAACGATTGTCTGTCGCGTCACACCTACTTCTTCAGCCAATTGTTGCTGCGTCATCTCTCCGTGCGCAAATCTTAGTTTACGGATAGTGTTTTTCACGCTTGTCTTCGCCATCAGGCATTAACCCGGTAGTACCAGATCTGCGTCACTAGTTTAGACGCCTCTGAAACAGTGAGTGCCAACATCAGATAAACCGAGACCAGCAAACTTGATGGCACAGAGGGTGCATCCGCAACGGCGCTGCGAATGAGAATATGGCCTGTGATCAAGACAATGCTAATCGCTAGCACGTAGCCAGACAAACGATCAGCTTTCAAATTAAATTCCTTGTCCCGTTCGTCATTACTCTCAACGCCAGATCTAGCAGCAATAATGCTGTGGTAGACAATCTCAATCACGATGATGACGCCTATCACAAAAATCAGACGAGGCATGATGTCTATGAAAGCGCCTCCGTTTGCAATGTGAGGCACCGCGAGCGGATAAAACAATCCACTCGATACAGCGATAGCAAGAAGCGATCCCCAAGCACTTTTTTCCTGAAAAGATAAATCCACCGTATTTTCTCTCTGTTACAACGACAGATTGTAATGTAAATAATATTTGTCTTTATGTCTAATATTTTTTACATTTGTTTGTTAAGAGATTGTAAGCTCGGAACCGATGGCACGCCCGTCACAACGCAAACTGCGTTTCAATCTGGCTCCATCATCAAGTCTTTTGTTGCACTCGTTATTCTACAGCTGGCAGCTGAAGGTAAGCTTCATCTCGACGATCCGGTTGTGCGCCACCTGCCAAAGTTCCGCACCGCTGATATCACGCTGTCGGATCGAGTCACCATTGACCAGCTGGTCACTCACCGCAGCGGACTGTCGACGTTGGAAGGCAACAGCGCGAATACTACGAACCCCACCCTCTCTGGTCCAGCGGCTGCAGTGGCAGGATTGGCCGGCGTACGATTGTCGACGGAGCCGGGTTCAAACTTCCAATATTCGAATGCTAACTATGCCGTGCTGTCTCATCTCATCGAGATACTCGACAATCGGAAATTTGAAGAGGTCCTGACTACTCGCATCTTTAAGCCGTTGGGTATGACCAACAGCTTCGCACAGCAACCTTTCTCAGACGCTATCGCGGTAGCCACGGGATACCGTCTTTGGTTCGGTGTGCCACGACCCAGGCAACCCGCACCGTCTGTCAAGCAAGACCGGCGTGCACCTGTTGTCAGGTGATCAACTGAAGCGTCCTCGCGTCCGCTTGCTGAATCTTGGTTTCACCACAGTGCTCGTGGCGGCCACTTACGTCATCTAGGTCGGCTTTCAGCGCCTGGTCGGGGTTAGCTTTTCAACCGGCTTTGCGTTTTACCCTGATCTGACCGGCACCGCGGTGGTCACGATGGTTCTTGCGATACTGCTTGCCAAAGGCCGCCTAGTGATTGCTGTCCGCGGAAGATAATCAAGGTGTTTGGGTGAAACTCACGTATTGCCATGCCCTCGCGTAATTGAGTGGAAATCATTTCGGAACGCAATTAGGACCAACAGCCTTCCGCAATGCCGGTGATATTCAAAATCTGACTCGTATCGTCGACGCTAGTGGTGCGCCGACTAGTGGCGATACTTTATTCAAGAGATTTACCTAATTTTTTGAGTTTGTGACAAAGATGAAAGAAAAGTGACACCCAAGAGGTGCTTAGTGACGAATTGTCTTACTCGCACTAGTCAAAAAACGTCCTGTCGTGGTCGACATATGGAGTATCATGCCCTCGGATGAAACCGAATTTTCAATGAGATAAAAGCAAGAGAGCGGCTCACAAAATCGTATCTGCTTTCTTTTCAAATCTACCTACTGATAGGTAGATTGTAATATTTTTCCCTCGAGCACAGTAAATCGGAAGCAAAAGCATCCACGGAAACCTTGGTTGGCCTTGTTTTGTGTAGTGATATAGAATCGTGAAGGTGATTAACACGTCGACAAAAATTCTCGATGCCGCGCAGGAGTTGATCCAGACACGCGGCTACTCCGCGATAAGCTTTCAGCTGATCGCAGAACAGGTAGGCATACGAAAGCCGAGTGTCATTCACCACTTCCCAAGTAAAGCCTCGTTAGGTGTCGCTGTTATTGCGCGTTATCGTGAATCCTTTGCGATACAAATGCGCTCGATTAAAGCTGATCCGGAAAAAACTGCGTGGGATGCGCTGGAATTCTACTTCTCGCCATATCTTGCTTTTGCTGAGACGCCAAACAAAGTTTGCCTTTGCGGTGCACTTGCGGGAGAAGTTCTCGCACTACCTAAAGAGATGCATTCAGAGGTCAAAGATTTTATGGAAAGCCACCAAAAATGGCTGGAAGATATTTTTCGCACAGGTCGCAAGAATGGTGAGTTCCAGTTTGACGAAACACCGCTACGGTTATCCAAGACCTTTTTTAGTGCACTACAAGGTGCCTTGCTCATCAAAAGATCAACCGGAGATCTTAGCCAATTAAAAGATGTGCAAAAAGTTATTCGACGACTGTTACGCTAGTAAACCGAACATAAAAGCGGATATAACCTGGTAAAGCAGGCCATCACGCTGCGTCTGCAAGGTTCAATTCAACGAGCGATAGCGTCACTTTCGAAGCAGGGAATAGGCGCCAGCAAGACAGCAATCTTTAAGATTATCAACCAAGGCCACGCGATTAAAATTCGAGGCCATCAGAAAAACGTGGGAAGGTAGGAACAATGGAATTTTCTATAAATTGGGAAATCATGGGTGCGCTCGGAGAAATTGTAGGCGGACTTGGTGTAATTCTTTCACTGCTCTATCTCGCTCGCCAGATTAGCGACAACACCTCGTCCAATCAAAGCGCTGCAATAACCTCACTCACCGACCAGATTATGAGAGTGACTATGGTCGACAAAGAGTCAGGGACGATTTTCTTTAACGGACTGAAAGGTCTGGCGCATTTAGACGAAACTGAGCGGCTGATTTTCGTTCAGCGCGTGACTGCGATTTTCTTAATCTGGTTCAATGCCCACCTTCAATATCAAAGAAAACTGATCCCCACCGAGTTTTGGATTACGTTCGCTGGTGATATCGCCTCCTACTTTCAGCATTCAGGAATTGTTGATACTTGGCAAATGATCAAACCGGGGTTTCCGCCAGACTTCGTTCTCTATGTTGAAGAATCTTCCCGGTTAGAGGCTGACGTCGATTATCTTACGGGTGCTTTGTCTCCACGACAGCTATAAAAGACATAGCACTGAAAATCAGCAAATCAATTCATGTGACAACTGAGGCGAGCACCACCCAATTATGGTTAGTCACAAAGCAACAAACGACAGATCCGAACCAAGCTGTTTACAAGAACGTCCTTACCGCGACACCCAGTAGGGTTTTCAAGCCGCTGACGGCGGACCCTGTTAATTCACCTAGTACAGCTTTGTCCATTGAACCAACGGCGCAATACAATCTTGCCGATATCGGAGCGATGCCTTATTCGCCTGGGTGAGAAAAGACGATAATGCCGAAATGGGATTCTACAAGCGCTACGACAACGAAAAATATGTTGCCTTAAGCCTCATTTTACGACGCTGCAAGCTGCGTGTAATCAAGTTACTTACAAGGTCCGTGTAGACTTTGCGGCTAGCTTCCTCATAGACTTTTTTTGCTCATCTTTCTGAACTCGCTCAGCTAGCGTTGGGACACAAACCCAACGCATTCGTTCAACAATTCTCGGAGACAAGGGTAATTCATGTTTATAAAACCGAGCAGGTGCTTCAAATTTTCACACTAACCAACATGGTCAACCAACATCGTCTAACGAAATTAAACGCAGAATTGACACGAGCGACATCAGGCAGCGTGAAATCTGACTCCATTCTGCCAATAAATATACTGCGGCTAAAGAATAGCTTTCGCATCGGTGCTCGCCGACTGAAATGTTTTGGCGCGCACTGTCGAAACGTGTCTCTTTGTGCTGGGATAATCTGGCAAACTAGCCAACCGGCGACCGCCGCTGAAGCAAGAGATGACCAGGCGCAATCCGATCCCATGAAAGAACTGATCGTAACAGCTGATTCGCTAAAGACGACAGTAGATCAAACACACTACAGTCTGTCGGTATTTCAGGACGACGACCTGCGCCGACAAACCGATCGTGATTTGAATGATTTACTAGCCCGCATACCGAATATCGAGATAGATCCGCTTGAGGGGTTGATTATACGGGGCCTTGCTACGCTGGGCAGCGGTGGTGACCAGCAAACTCAGCTATATTTGATCGATGGTGCCTGGACGCCGGGTATTTTTCACAAATGGGATCTGGACCAGTTGGAGGTGCTTCGGGGTTCACAATCAACCATTGGTTCTGCGACAGGCGGCACATTAGGTCTTAAGTACAAAGAGCCAGAATTTGAGTCCTCTGGCAACATCATGGTTAGCTTTGAAGGGGATGCGAACGATCGCGACGCCGGCATCGCGTTTGGTGGTCCACTGATAAAGAATCAGTTGAGTTACCGGCTTGCGGCTTATACCCGCGTCAGCGACGGACTGGTCGAAAATCAATTCAACGGTTCAAAAAGCTGGCAGAGTTTAAGTGAAGAATTTGCCCGAGGGAAACTGAACTGGTACCCCCAGGGATTCGATGGCGACGAATACGCGCTCGAGTTTTACTACCTCAGTCAAAACACTGACGGTTCTGGCTGGATAAACCAAGGCTCCCTCCCTGAGGATGCGTTCAACCGAAAAACCGCGATCGAAAGAGATTTGTACGATAATGTAAAGATTTCCGATTTGAGATTCAGGTACAAACGGCAGGTTAATCCACGCACGACGCTCAAATTGGTTGCTTCCGTCAATTTAAAAGAGACGCAATCACTGCAAGACAGAAACAATCAGCCTCAGGATGACGGTTTTAACGAGAAAGCAAATAATAATAAGAATTACGCATTTAGCGGTAACATTTTGCACGACACGGATAAGTGGCAATGGTCCGCATCTTTCTACAGTTTTTATTTTGATACGCAGAACACGACCGACATTGTTATTTCGTTGGATTATTTATCTGCTGTCCCCGCTAACTGGCGGGTGCGTTACATTTTGAATAATAAAAAATGGTGGATCAATGGCGGGCGCCTCACGGGTCAGTACTTTGGTTCAAACTGGTACCTGAGTGCCGCTGTCAGTATGGAGGACGACAGGGCTGACACGCTCCGAGGTACTGAGCATCGTCGAATATCGTCAAGTGGGAATTCGGCTGTTGACGCTGCTTATGACAGTTTGATCGCTTTGCAACCAGCGCTTGAGAAAGAAGGTCAATACCGCTTCGGACGAGCGAACCCGACCTTTGCTTTCGGATATCATCTCTCGCCCACAACAACGTTGGGGATCAAGCTCGAACAAGCTTCTCGACGAGGGTGGGATCGGATAAATACTTTCAGGGCCCAAATTTATAGTTACGACCCAGAAACAGCACGCGACCTGGATCTCTTCCTGCGCACCTCGCTTTTTGAGGGCAGGATGCAACTGAATGCCAATCTCTTTACGGGTTACATCAAAGACCAGCAAATTGAATATTGTTTTAGTTCTTCAGCCTTCGATTGCCATATTGTTAATGCTGTCAGAACTGATCGAAAAGGCGTCGAGCTGGATAGCTGGCTGTTTATTGACAATATTAAAACGTGGATCGCAGCCAGTTTCCTGGATTCGAAATTTGAAAAATTCACGCCCCCCGAGCTTCTCGATCAGGGGGTGCTGGTGACCAATCCTGAGGTAGAAATATTTTTGAAGTCACTTGAATCCGTCGAGGTGCCGAGCTCTCCTTCCTGGAAATTTGCTGCCGGTATAATTTACGAAAAAGGGTCGTTTTATTCGTCACTCGACCTGACTATTCGCCCAGGAACCCTTGGATCGGTGATACTTGCCGATGTGAGCAATGACAAACGCGCGCTGCTAAATGGCCGCGTAGGCTGGCGCTTCCGCAACGGCCTCGAGCTCTCTCTGTGGGGTAGGAATTTAGCTGATGAGGCGTACCTGACCTACTTTTCGCCAGAGGAACCCGGCGCTTACGTAGGAGACCCACGTCAAGTAGGACTTACCATCCAATATGATTGGGGAAAGTAGCCTCGCATTAAACTAAAAGAATAGATTGGCGGCGTCGACGCATGCCATCACGACCATCGGTGAGACTGTCGAACGCGCAAAAACATATTACGATAGTCGCCTGTCGATTGACCCAGCGTATTTTAGTGAACGCTTTCACCGTACATTTCACGCGATTGCTGAAAGGTGGACGTAGGTTGCTCTCTAGTTTCTAGCAGGGTTATCATTTCCTGGAACCTTGGATCATTAAGCACCACCTCTGAAAAACTGTTACCACGCATCACCGCGAGAATTGAACGATCATTATCCATAATACCATCATGAATCAGGTCGAACACGCTCTCGATGTCCCCGAAGCTGTCATAGCCCGCAGCGATCAAGTAGCGGTTTGTCGGAGTGACGACGCTCGCGCGCAGGGCTTCTTTAGCTTGCTCTAACTGGCCGGTGCGAATAAAGGGCGCAACGAATCTTTCAGCAAATTGCCCTCCGGCAGTGTGCCCTGCTTCTTCAAGCAACGTGAGTGCTTCTTCGCTGCGACCTAGGTGCAACAAGGCATCCACTTTCATCAGCAATACAACGGCTCTTTGCGAACCTCTATGTAAAAGCTCAAGCGCCCTATTGCTATGCTTTAGCGACTCATGATATCTCCCGGCTTCTAACAAGATGCCAGCATAAATCGGCAGAAACTCTGCCTGATTCGAGTCTGGTTGCAACGTAGCATCTGTTTGTATTAATGCCATACCGCTTTCTGCTCGGCCCTCTCTGAAGGCAATTTCGGCAAGCAATGTCCGCCACCAATGTGCCTCTGGTACCCTCGAGATTTGTGCTTCAATCAGCTCTTCTGCTTTCGCGTAGTTAAGGTCGAGTTGTATGTAAGCTTGGGTCAGATAGAAGATGGCTTCAGCCGAATCTGGATCCAGAGTAAAAATTCGATCGATAGCGGCGTGCGCGAGTTTGGATGATTCTTTCAAAGATAATCCCCCATCGATCCTTCTCAGGTAACTCCATGCCAGTTCTGAATGAGCCAGCAAAAAATTCGGATCAACAGCGACCGCTTTTCGCATAATTTGCATCGCGACGACCGGGTCACCACCCTCACCAAGCACGTATTCGTTCGAGATTTCCGTTGCTTTCAGGTACAGAAATACCGCCAAGGGGTGCACGTTATTGAACTCGCGAAAACGATCGGGATGTTGTCGCCTGAGATCCAGCCAAATCTTGTCATGAGACATGCGTGAAATATTTCTGCTGATTGCTCTTTGCGACTTGAAGCTTTCGTCGAGGGGTCGCTGGTATATTTTCGACAACACGTGATAACCGTCCACAGCACGGATTAACTGAGCCGTAATTCGCAATTCTCCTTCTATCTCTTGAACACTGCCCATCAGAACGTAGTCGACTTCCAGTGTTGATGCGAGCTCTGCCAGCTCTAAATCCTGTTGATAAAGCTGCAATACCGCTGTTTGCGGCGCGACGATCATATGTCCAATATCGACCAGATCTGTCAAGATACTGTGGCTTAGCCCCTCGGCGAAAAAACCCACGCTGTCTCTTCCGCTCAAACTATTGAAAGGCAGTACAGCAATGGTTTCACGCGGCTCCCTGTTTTGGTTCAATAGTCCGCTTAAAGCTGACTTGTTGAAGAGCATCTGTATGCTGAGAAAGCCTGCAAGCACGAGAAGAGCGAGGCCAACAGATGTGTTTAGCCACCGTGGGTTTACTGACTTCTCTGGCGTTGACTTTGGGGTCGAAACGTTCCCTATTTGGGACCCTGATAATATATGAAGTAGCTGTGTTCGAAGCGCTTGCTCTTTGCGCCCAAGTGCTTGTTGTCGAGCAAGCTCCTCCTTGAGTTCGGAAGTTAATTCAACGTCTTCCAGATAGACAGGGATGATCGCGACATTTTCATTTTTAGCCAGTCTAATTTCTTGGTTGCAGCGCTCAGAGACAATAGATCTTCTCGAAACGAAGAAAAGCAGCGCGCTGGAACCCGATAGAGAAAGGTCGATGACCGAAGGAATATTAGCTTCGGTAGGCTCGCCCTTCTCGTGCCAAACCTTCACGCCTTGGCGCTCCAACGGCTTGATCGCCTCGCGAACAACGGCCGCGTCTTGGTAAGCATAAGAAACGCACACAAGCGTTTCCTTATCCTCCCCTGCAAACTCGTTTTCTTTTACTGCTATGATTTCAGCATCTTTCTCTAACGGTGCGGCAGCCTGTTTTATGACAGGCGCAACCGCTTGGTAGCCACGTTTACTGACTGTCTTAATGTATTTAGCTTCTCTGGCCGAATCACCTACTGCAGTGCGTATCCTGCTGATCTGGCGATGGATAGTGCTTTCCTCAACGACTCTGCCGACCCAGAAAGTGTCAAGTAATTCGCCGCCTGATACGACGCGATCATTGTGTTTGATCAGATAGATCAGCACATCCATGGCGCGAGGCGGAAGCTGATGACCAACACCTTCTTTAATCACTGTGTTTTGATCTGGCTGAATTTCAACTTCGCCAAACAGGAAGCTTGTACTCGGACTGTGCAAAATGATTCCAGACGTTGTTTGTGGGCAAACGTAAAATCAAAGCTCTTAGGTTTAAGACTATTACGCTGCAAGATTCGCGCCTTCATTACAATATGCATATAAAACAATAGACTACGAAAAAACGCACCTTGTAACATTTCAAACTGTAAAGTGGACCGACACTCTAAGAGCATCAAAGCCTATGCTAGGTGCCATCCGAACTATAGGATCTTAGCTGACTGATCAGGTGTTCATTTGCCTTATCAAACTTGGCATTAATTGATCCCAGCGGCATTGCACCAGAAAAAAACCTCCGCTGCTTTGATGATATTTCTATCGGTTATAGAACACTCGGATTAGAGATACCATCTGGCCGCGACCCGGTCTTGGTTCAGAGAAGCGTTCTTACTTTACTAAGGTCAATAAATTTGCCTCTATTTGCTCCGTAACCTCTTTGCGCTTTCAATTACACACTCACTGCCAGCGGGTGACGCTTATGATCATGTATCCAAGTTGAAAAAGCCGCCGCATCCAGAGGAGGACTGATAAAATACCCTTGGCAAATCTCGCAGCCCAGCGAGCCTAGCCAATTATACGTTTCCTCATCCTCCACGCCTTCTGCAACAACTTCCAATCCCAGACTGTGGCCCAAATCAATTGTTACTCGCGATATCGCTGCTGCCTCTTTACTTGAAATCGCCCCCATAACAAAAGATTTATCAACCTTGAGTTCGTTGAATGGCATTCTGTAGAGCTGAACAAGCGAGGAAAAACCGGTTCCAAAATCATCAAGCGATAGACGAATATTCTTGAGTCGTAAACGAGTGAGTATATCCATGGTTAGTGAAGGATCTTCCATCGCTCCACTTTCTGTAATTTCCAAAATGAGGCGACGCGGATTAAATTGATACTGCCTCAGAAGTTGTTCTACTTGATCTGGAAGATCTAAATCACTTAGCAACTTAGCAGAGATATTGACAGAGAGATTTATGTTGGTCCCGTTTTTCTCGAGCACTTTAAATTGTTCAACTGACTTTTTTAAAACAAAGAAAGTTAAAGGCCGGATAAGATCCAGATCATCTTCGGCGATTGGAATAAAACTGTCTGGCGCTAATAAGCCATACTTTGGGTGTTGCCACCGCACAAGCGCCTCAGCTCCACTAATCTTTCCCGTCTTTAAACAAATCTGCGGCTGGTAGTGAACAACTAACTCATTGCGATCGATTGCTTCGAGCAGATCAACGCCTGTGATTGTTGCCACAGACTCGATGTTTATATCGTCCTGATGGAAACTTTTGATAAGCACCCTCTCTAGGTCAACTATATTCATCGGCTTGGAGAGGGTGCCGACCATCTGTAAACTCAAAGATTGTCCGAAATTTATCGCAGTCTCCAGCACACTCTTATCCATACCGCTCATCAGAATAATTGCAGCCTTACAATCATTCTCAGCCAACTTGCGAAGGAGCTCCACACCATCGAGTCGCGGCATCTGCAAATCCAGAAATATAATATTGGGCTGGTAACGCAAGTATGTGGATTCAAACAAGTC
>Ga0233433_10002954_pt1 | contig 14256 bp, 15 predicted proteins | sample SI_122_August201_5_FD_179868 | JGI IMG/M metagenome (GOLD analysis project Ga0233433, IMG submission 179868) | Seawater microbial communities from Saanich Inlet, British Columbia, Canada - SI_122_August2016_100_MG | ecosystem: Environmental > Aquatic > Marine > Inlet | place: Canada: British...
ACTAAACTATTAACAAATCAGCGCTTGGTATTGTTGCCGAGCGATGAGGAAGAGTTAGAGTAATGACTTTAGATATGAAGTAAACTAATTGAGTCTGAGCTCCGGCATGTTTTTATGAATTCTTACATGCTCTGAATTTATTGAAATTTGAGAGACGTGATATATTATTAATTGCAGGCTTGATACTTTTCATGATTGGGTTAATTCCATTTATGACCCCTGTATATGCTGCAATTGTTGTAATTTTGATGTATTTTGGAATCAAAGTTTACGTTGGGAAAAGAAGACAATCCATCACACAAGATGTGGGTGAGGGAATCTGTATGGAATGTGGTTCCAAAGTATTTGATAAAAAATGCCCAAACTGTGATGATGCACAAGAATGATTCCTACGTGTGTGCTAAATACCAAAAAACCGTAAAATATTTGTGAAATTCTACAATGGTGGTCACTTTTCTAGGTCAACTTTAACAACTAGCTCAACTTTTCCTCAATTTCATTCTAAAATGAGTCTTTTATCTGAAATATTTAGGAAACAATCATGATTCGAAATATCTTTCTAGTATTTTCTGTACTTCTTCTTGTTGGATTAATTGTACCAGTATATGCTCAAATTGCTGACCATGTTGTAATTAATGAATTGGACATTAACCCTACTGGCGATGATTCTAAATCTATTTCTGAATGGGTGGAAATTTACAATCCTACCGAGTCTACCCTTGATTTAGGTGGTTGGGAAATTGCATCTACTACGGTTTTAAAAAAAACATTAACTCTTCCTTCTGGAACTATGATTTTACCTGGTGAATTTTTAAAATTTTCTTATACTACTATCTGGTTTACTGATTCTAATGAATCAGTTGAACTAAGAGATGACACTGGAATTGTTGTTGATAAAACTCCACTGCTTTCTGATTTGGAAAATAATTTTTCATCTTGGCAAAGACTTTACGATGGGTATGATTTGAATGGCTCTATTAGTGGTTGGAAATTTGTTTCATCTACAACTGGTTCCACAAATGGTAAACTTGTAGAAATTGCTGATTCTGAAGTTGTAACTGTCTCTGCTGTATCTGAAAAACCTTCTTACTTGTTTGGACAATATGCTGTTATCAAAGGACATGTTTCTGAAGAAGTCTTTATTGTAAAGCCATTTTTTCAACCTGAACCAATTATGGTTTTTATTTCTGGTCCTAATTTTGATAGAACATTGACGCTTTATCCTGATTTGAATCTAAATTATGATACCACTCTAAGTTTGCAACAAGTACTTGGAATTAATGCCGGCACTTATGATGTATCTGTAAATTATGCTGGTGCAACTGCTAATACTAGTTTTTCTGTAGGATATGAAATAATTGAACAAGAAGAAAAAATAGATGGTTCATTTGGCGTTGTTACTGATCAATCACAATATCTCCCAGGCCAAACTGTTTCTATTACTGGATTTGCTACTGAAATTATTCCATTTCAAGGACTGACATTTACTGTAACTGATCCTCAAGGTGTAATGTTAGCTAATGGAAATTTGTTTCCAACTGATGGGGAATTTAAAACAAGTTTGTTTATTACAACTATAGATCCTCCACTTGGAACTTATGATATCGTTGCAGATTATTCTGATAAATCTACTACTACAACTTTTGAGGTTATAGGTGACATTAAAGAATCAGTCCCAATCTCACTTTGGACTGATAAGGAATTTTATGGACTTGGAGATACTGTCAACATTACTGGGAGACTAAATGATCATTGGGTGGATTCACTTGATTTAGAAATAATACAAACAAAGAGTCTCTCATTAGGTGTTGATGAGCAAGCTGGCGGTGGTTCTGTTTTAAAAATTCTAGATGCTGTACGACCTGATGGTGATAGTAAATTTTCTTATTCTTTTACTATTCCACTTAGTGATTCTAGATTAGGTGATTATTTGATTAACATTAACAAAGATGTAGGTTCTGTAACAAAAATTATCACAGTTGTACAAAATCCTGAAACTTATGTTTTGAACACTGAACCTTTGGTTATCACTACTGACCAACCTTCATATGATTTTAGTTCTAATAACAAAGTAATCATAACAGGTCAAATATTGAACCCTGTCACTCGTACAAGTTTTGAAACACCTGTTGTAAAAATAACTATCACTACATCTGATGGTCGTCCACTTGAAATAATTGGATCTGTTGATTCTGGTCAATTATCAACAAGTGGTGTTTCTGTAGATTATGATTTTACTGCAATCCCTGAAGTCGGTGGAGCATTTTCTATGAATACTGATTTGAATCGCTTAATATTTTCCGAAGGGTCTTATACTATTAAAGCACAATATCAGGATCTTTTAGCAACAACTTCATTTGAAATTCATGATGATTTGAAAGAAGGTTCATCTGTTTCTATAGATAAAGAAATCTATGGTTTTAATGAAAAATTATCTCTTAATGGTGTTCTTGTCACTAGTGATCGTGCAGTTGATATCTCCTTAACAAAACCTGATGGATCTGTGATTTCTGCTGGTGCTGCTATTGACAACCAACGATTCTCTTGGTCCTGGACTACACCAATTTCTGAATCATATCAAAATCTCAAAATAGATGATGGGAGAGATGTAACAAAATCTAATTTAGGTATTTATAAAATACAAATCTCAACCTCTACTTATAGTGAAAATTTATTCTTTAAAGTTTCATTAGATCCTGAAAATGATTCTATCTCTACAACCCCACTTTTTGTCACAACTGAAAAATCTTTGTATAAAGCAGGAGATGAACTCAAGGTTGTAGGAAATCTAATTCTACGTGAACAAGGTGATGAAGGTCTTGTAGTTCCTGAAAGAGTTTGGATCAAAATAGTTGATGGCACTTTCCCATTTAAGCAAATTCATGAAGCCTTTGTTTATCCAACACAAGGCGGTGAGTTTTCAAGTACTTTTGAATTACCTGCCACTATTTTTAGTGAAGGACTATACAACGTTAGAGTAGTTTATGATGGCATTTATTCTGAATCAACTTTTAGTGTAGCTAATGACTTTATTTTTGGTATTGATGATCCTGTGGCTCTTTTAGTATCTGCTGACAAGTCTGAGTATAATCCTGGTGATACTGTGATAATTAGTGGAAAACCAAACAAATTGATCTATCTTGAAGCATATGATGTGAGCATAATCAAAAAAGATAGTGTTGAGATTAACTGTGGTTCTTTTATTTGCGGTACTAATGCTGGACCAATAACTGCTATTCAACCTGGATCTTCTGGTTCATTTGTATATCAATTTGAAATTCCTGATAATGAATCTGCCATTGGATTGTATGAAGCATCCGTTGATGCTAATTTTGAAACAAAATATGTCCCATTCACAGTTGTAGAAAAATCACTTCCTCCAAAATTAGATGTTATAGTTGAAAAACAAAACAGAATTCCTGAAAAAATGATTTCTGTATCTACTGAAGAGAAATCTGTTGATTCTACATCTGTTGCTCCTAGAGTGATCACTGGTTCTTTAATTACTCCTACACGAAGTGATGAATCTACAGTAAATCTCAAAGTTTCAAGTATTTCTGGAATTTGTATTATTGGTCCTAGTGATGATTGTTTAGTTAGTGAATCAACTCGAAAACCTGGACAAATTTATGATGTTGTTGAAGTTGATGGCATGAATCTAAATGTGAGGTATAGTGGACCTGATGTCCGATTAGAAAAATTCAGTATTTTGCCTGAATCGTCTACTGCATTTTTGCCTAACACTGATTGGAATGTTGAGGTAATCAAGGATGAACAAGTCTCGAGATTTTATTATAAAGTAACTTACAAAACTTTAGAGTAAATTCAAAATACTATTCCTTTTATGGTTTATTGAGATGAAGTTACAAGTTTTGATGTTTTATCAAGATGATCCAAAAAAATGCACAGCTGCTAAAATGGTGAAATTTGGACTGGCTCAAAATATAAAAAAAATAAACAGTAAGGGCATGGTCTTAGATCCTTTTTCCAAAAAAACCTTAATTCCTAAAGACAAGTCTATTATCAACACTATTGTTGGAATTGATTGCTCTTGGAATTTAGTAGATAGTGCATTTTCTAAAAATTTCAATGGGATTAAACGAAAACTTCCTCCATTACTTGCTGGAAACCCTGTAAATTATTCTAAACTTAACAAATTAACCACTGCTGAAGCTTTGGCTGGTTCATTGTTTATTTTGGGTTTTAAAGAACAGTCTTTACAATTACTTGACAAATTCAAATGGGGACATACTTTCTATGAACTTAATCAAAATCTTTTAGATGAATATTCTAAACTTGAAAATGAAGAACAAATAGAATCTATTTTAAAAGATTATGGTTTACTGTGATCTTTTCTTTATGTAAATTATGCTTCCAATAATGACTATTATTGGGATAATCCAAATTTTATAATCTACATTATTTTCAATAAATTTTACATCATCAATACTGTTAATTGGTAATTCTATTTTTTCTTTTGTAACTATGAAACTTGATTCATAAAAATCTGGTTTTAATACTGAATCTGAAATTGCAAATATTTTGATATTGTTTGCACCTATGCCTAACTCTTTAGTTTTTTCAGAAGATAATGTGATGATTGTATTTTTTTCATTTATCTTGATTGTCTCAGTAGATGTTATTTTCCCCTCACTGTTTATCAAAAAATATCGAATGAAATCTGTATTTTCTGCTTCTATCTCTATTTGAAATCCTTCATCTTTTTGAATAATTTTCTCCATCTCTATTTTTTTAATCATTGGAAATTTTGCATCTTCAAACTCTTTCCATTTATCAATTTTAAATGGATATGAATCATCATCAAATGCTTTTACTGTGATGGTTCTAGATTCTGGTGCATATGATTCAAGATAAAATGGTCCATTACTGATCACCGCATGATTATTGTTTTCAATCCATTTAATTGAAGAATCATATCTGTCTTGATAATATTTTAAATTTTGATTATTTTCATTTAATGCTTCAGGAATGTAATTATTTTCTTTGAATTCTTGCAAATAATCTTTGATAATATTTGCATCATTTGGAATGATTAATGATAACCAGTTTACATTTTTGCTTGTTGCCCCTGATCTTGAAAATGAAACTTTACCATCCATCACTGCTTTTTCCATAGCGACTGTGACTTCCCAAGGCATTGAATTCCATAATATTGCCCAATCTGCAATCTCTCCTTCATCAAAATGCCAATAATCTACATACACCTCAAGTGTATCCTCATCAATTGGATTTATTCCGATAACTGTCTCAATACTTTGAGCTGCTCTTGGTGTAAATTCTGTATCAAAAGTTTTATCATTTTCATCTGTTTGTGTTCCCCACTCTGTTGTAAAATATAATGAATGTAAAATATCATTCATATCCATTTTTTCACCATTATGCCAATTACTAAAGTTAAAATCGAAAACTACTTTGCTTGTTGCTAAAGTATCTGGTGCGACGTAATTCCATTTTTGTAATACTGGATTCCAACTTTTTGCTTCTTGTGGTACATCCAGTTTACCATTTGGACCTGCAGTTTCAACTTGCCATTTTGCTCTAACTGGGAACGTTTCACCTGTAAATGGATGTTTAAATGTAGCCGGATCTGAAATAATTCCCCAAATATGTCTACTATAACTATCTGATAAACCCATAACTGGATTCCATGCTGCTTGATAGATTTGTTTCACCCCTATCACAAATTCGCTGTCGTCACTTTTTGCATTAATTGGTGTAAATCTACTTGGAACACCTGCACCAAAATCATTTACTATGCCACTTACTTTTTCGTTTGCAACATATTGGTTAATTTTACTTGCCAAGAAAATTCTAACTGACTCATTTACTCCTTCAATTACTGCATCTTGAATTAATTCTGTTCTTTCTTCTGATGATTCAAAGTCGCCTGTGTATATTGTCTGAGTTAACTCATCTAGTTTATCATTTTTGTAATTCCAATATGTAGGATCATTGAATCCTGGCATGTTTGAAAACCAAGGGGAATACATTTGTGCTAATCCTATGGAATCATATTTTACAAAATCAGATCTTGCCCAACCTTCAGTGTATAGATTCCATTTTAAATCAGAAGGATTTGAACCATACACAATAACATATGCTTTGTTAAGATCCCCAAAATCTTTCTTCACTGTAAATCCAATTTTTTCCAACTCTACTGCTAATATCTCTCCAATTGATTTTCTAACTGGATCATCACTTCTGATGAATATTGTAATTGTGATTGATTCTTCATTCATTTGCCATTTACCATTAATTTTTTCAGCTCCTTTTTCTTTTAGTGCTTTATTGATAACTTCATTTGCAAGTCCAGGATTATATTTGAAATTAAATGATTCTAATTCTTCAATCACTGTAAGATATTCTGGTTCTGATGGGCCATAGTATGAGATGATTGGAGACCCAAATCCTCCCATCAATTCATTCACAATTAATTTTCTATCTACTAAATAATTCAAAGCAAATCTTACTTCTTTAATTGAAAAAGGGTTGAATTTTTCAGATTCTGCTGGATTGAGTATGATGCTATATGATCCTCCCGTGGAATCAAAAACTTGTAATCCCTCTCTTGCCTGATGATTTTCTAGTCTATCTGGAGAAATTGTATAGTAATACACGTCAAGATTCCCATTTCTTACTTCTTCTAGAGCTGTATTTTCATCTAAATACTGGATAAATTTGACTGAATCAAAAAATGTATTTTTTTCTGCAAAAGAATAACTTTGCATCATTATTGCTACCATTACTAAAGCTAGTATGACAACTAGCAATTTTTTCATGAATCTAATCCTTAACGCTTGTAATAAAACGTATATCATTATACCCTGAAGTTATTATTTCCTAAAACCTAAATTTTGCATATGTCTCAAAATATACAAATGAGAGTTAATCCTGGCATGGTTATTGGATTGCGTGGAATTATTCCTGGCGGTGTTTCAGTTGAAGATTTTTCTGCTGTAACTGAATTGAATTCAATTGATTCAAAAATAATTTTAGATGAATTTGTAAAAAATGATATTGGTTCAAAGCAAGATGATTCATATTATTTTGAAACATCTGATAAATTAAAAATTGCAGTTGCTTTACTTGAGAAAGGATTCCCTATAGATGAAATATCTGTTGCTTTGGATTGGCGAGATTTTGAAGGATTAACTGCTGAAATCTTATCATCAAAAAATTTTGCAGTGATAAAAAACCTGATTTTAACTAAACCTAGAATGGAAATCGATGTAATTGGTATTAGGCTTGGAATTGCAATTTTGATTGATTGCAAACATTGGAAACGTTACAGTACTTCTTCATTGACTAGCGCTGTTAAAAAACAAATTGAAAGAACAAAAAAATATGTTGAAAAAACTCAAGGGTCAATTGCAGTTCCTGTAATTGTCACTTTGTATCAAGATAAAGTAAATTTCATTGAAAATGTCCCTATTGTTCCTATCTTCCAATTCTCTTCATTTATTGATGAATTTTATGGAAATATTGATCAAATGAAAACTATAGGAAAAGACTAGTTATGAAAAATACCAGACATCCAATTACAAACACTTTGGTAATTTTCAGAGAATTATCTAATGCTTTTGAATAATCTTCATAGATTCCTGTTCCCATAACTTTTACTTTGGTTTCATTTTCTAAAATTTCAAATTTTGCATCAGTTGTGGTTTCTGATTTTTTTGCAATCTCTAAGAACCATTTGGATAACTTGTCTGCACTTGTAATTAATCCTAATTGATAGTATCCGTTTCTATTTCTGGCTTTAACGGGTGAATAATGGGTATCTGATGTACAAATTTCTAATAATTGGTATTCTTTTTTTGAAAAATTATCAATTATTTTCTCTCTAACCCCATTTTCCATATTGTTTGCATCTGCCCATCCCAGAAAATACTTTTTTTCATTAATTTTTAGACAAATAATCCCTAATCCTCCCATCCCCAAATCCTCTGTCCATACATCCATGTCATCAGAATTGGCATGACCAAATTCTATTGGGAAACTGTCTTTAGTTATTAGAGAATCTAAACAAGATTTTGCAGCTTTTAACAAGTCTTCACCATCTTCTTTTTTAATTTCCTCTCCCATTGCATTGTGACAGTCCACTAGCAATGTTCTTGAATAATTCCTATTTTTTGCATATTGGGTGATTTCCGTTTTGACGTAGCTTGGAATATCTTCCATTCCATGTGGTGACAATGATAAAAATAATAGCGGATTATTCCCAAAAAGTAACCCTGTCACTCTTGCTTTGTTAATTTGAACAATTACTGGCTCTGTACATTGTATTCCTTCATCTTTTACTTTGCTAGTTTCTAAACTTTTTAAATAATTTTCAACTTCATTTCTTGATGGAAGATTTAGAGCATGATCTGATATGCTGTGCATTACCATTGCTGATGATTCAAACTTTTTGTAAATCAAATATGGTATGTTGCTTCCTCCAACTGGATGAAACGGTCCTGGATGAATTTCTGGTAGAATCATTGTAAATTCTGAGCCTCCGTTAGATGTGGATAATCTGATTTGTGCTGTTGTTACTTTGGTCTCACTTGAACGCTGCTCCATCAGTTCTTCTGCGTCTGCAAAGTCATTTCCTTGAGATGCTAGATATGCTTGAATAGTTCTATGTGTACTTTCCATACCTGGTCTACCTGCTCTGTCTGTAACTAATGACCATACACTTGCAATTATCAAAAATGTTATTCCATATCCTAGTCCAATTGGGTCGCTTAGAATCGGAAGCCACATATCATGTGGTATAAGTACAAAAAACATTGCTAATGGTTGGATAAAGCAAATTGCCCATGCTTTTTTGAGACTTGCACCTAATGTCGTAGTGTAAATTCCTATTCTGAAACTTGCAAAAAGAATCATTCCAAAAGTTATGAAGAATAGCTGTACATCTTTTTGTAAAACAAAACTTGCAAGTAATCCCATTAATATGGTAACTGTCCATAACATGTTGCCAAAAAGAGATGAATGAAGTGACTTTGAGTATTCTTTTTTCTTTGCAAATTTTGCATCCAATAATTGAGTTAAAGCTAAAACTCCTAAAACTAACGGTAATCTGTACCAAAATTCACCAAAATCTAATTCTCCTAAATATCCGAGATGTATTGTGAAAACTGTTACTGTAGCAACAATTAGTGATACTACTAATGAAAAATAATGTGATGATGGATTAACTAGAGTAAGGGAAAATCTGTCATGAATATTTGAAACGCCATCTGGGGATTCCATGGTTTGCTCACGTAGCTAAAAACAAATCAATTGCCCATGAAACTACAATTAAGCCAATTGGAATTGATATTACGACTTTTGGATCTATTTTGAATCCTTTTGTTTCATCTTCAAAGAATCTCATGAGACCTCCACTTGATGCTGGAAGTGGTGCTGATTTCTTATCTGCCATTACAATTCGTCCTCCCTGATTTTAACATAAAAACTTTATTCATGCATAAATTCCCAATTCACTCCTAAAAAAGAGATTTTTTGGTAGATTTGAGTTTCTGTATGTCTTTTTTCAACTATTTGTATTACCATTAATTTTTTCAATTCACCACTTTTTTAGTATATGTGGTAATGGATTTGATTATGACTTACTGGAATTAGTTTAATCTTGTGATTCTTTTGATTTTTAAAATCTAAAAGAACAATAATAGACAATTTTGAGTGTTTACATCTTATGGATAAAAAAGATGGTTTAGTTTTATTGGGTATTGTGGCATGTGGTGCCACTGCTGTATCTTTGATGATTCTAGTTGCAAATGGATTAATTTCCAATCCCTTTTTGGATGTCTAAATATATCTAGATTTAGATCTGAACTTTGTATTTTGATGGTTTTATTTTTTATTGATTTCTTGTGTATTTTCTGTTATTTTTTTTAATTCTGATAGAATCAAAACCAGTATTTCTTTCTCACTTAATTTTAAAAGCTCCACTGTTTCTTCTTCTGTAAATTTAATTTCTTCACTTATTTTTGAATATGTATCAAGACTGACCATGTACTAATAAAATATTCTCTATGAATAAACTTTTTCTTATTACATCTTGATATGTTATTTTTATATTTGATTTGTAAATTCTTTAATTTTGTATTTTTAATGTACAATCATTACTGGGCATTTTGCCAATTCTGAAATTTTTCTACTAGTACTGCCTAACGCTTTGAGTTTCTCTATTCCTTTAAGACCTTGACTTCCAATACAGATCAAATCTATCTTCTTTGCTTGTGCATAGTCAAGAATAGCCACAATTGGATTTCCTTTTATCACATGATGATGTATCTTAATTTTTTTATTTTCATTTGCATGTGTAATTTTTTCTAATTTCTTTTTTTCATTGATTATTTCAGATTTGATAAATTTATGAATTGTATCTCTAACTGTATAATCTGCCTCTAATTCTGCTAACAAAACTCCGTGAAGGTATTCATGTTCATCAACTATTCTAAGTAAGAAAATTACTGTATCTCCTTTTTTAGCAATATCTTTAGCATATGCTAATGCTTTTTTTGCAAATTTTGAACCATCATATGGAACTAGAATATTTTTTATTATGTTATTCCCATTCAAATCTTTTACATCTACTTACAATACCTATATTCATGAATATTTTATGAACACAATGGACTTAAGCTTTTACAGTTTATTTTTTGCAAATTATCTATCTTTGTAAAATATTGTTCTAACCTTGTTTTTTATTTATGTCGATTTTATTTATTTTTAATTTTATCTATTGTTTCTAATAATGAATTAATTGATTTTAGAATACTTTGTTGTTTTTCATGTTCTTTTTCTTGTTCTAGTTCTTTTGATAATGATTCTATTTTTTGATCTAATGTTTTTTCTAGTGTTGATTTTGTCAAGTGTGATGTTTCTTTTTTTGGTATTTCTTTTTTCTTTGGTTCTTGTCCACAACTAATACACAATGCCTGTCCTCCTTTCATCACTCTTACTCCTTTACAATATGGACAAGGTTCACTGAGCAATGTTGCACCATTTAGTAACATTTCTGCAGCCTTTTTTGTAAGATCTTCTTTCATGACTATTCTTTGATTTTCTATCTAAAAAAAATCCTTGTTTTATTCAATAATTCATATTCAAACAAGGCTTAATAGTGCGTAAAATTGAATTGATTTCGAACGTATGGCAGTAATTTGTAATACTTGTGGTCTTCCAGAAGACTTGTGTGCATGTGGCGAACTTGCCAAAGATAGTACTAAAATCATAATTCGATTAGAAACCAGACGATTCAAGAAAAAAGGTACTATGATTGAAGGTTTAGATCCTAAACTGAATAATCTAGAAACTGTTGCAAAAGATCTCAAGAACAAATATGCTTGTGGTGGAACTGCAAAAGAAGGGTATGTCTTTTTGCAAGGTGATCATAGAGATACCATCAAAGATACTTTGATTCACTTAGGATTTGCTGCTGATACTATAGAACTTCATTAGAGTAAATTGCAAAACTCAAATAGAATTTTTCAAGCTCTTGGAATCCCTTACACTGCATTATTGTCTGTAGTTTTTGGTCTACTCTTAGCTTCTTTTCCGATTGGAATTTTTGTTGTATTTGATAGTGATATTGGCGATGACATTAATTTTGATTACCCTATAACACATCTGACTCTTTTTGATGGAACTGATCTCTATCAATCTGATATAGGTGTCAGTATAGGGGATGCCTTTGTTATTTTATGGATTTTTTATGCTATACTCTTTGTGATTTCTATATTGGGACCAAAATACAGCTTTTTCAAATCACTCTCTTCAACAATATCTTTTGGTAAATTTGATTATGAATCAAATTATATGATTGGCATTACAAAATGGCTTTCTATTTTGGTTTTAATTTCTATATTGATTAATTTTGTTCAAGAGGGATTTGGAATTGTTACTGTTCCTCCACTTGGTGATAATGATTTAATTCAATTTTTCTATGTTAGTTTTGCTCCTTTAATTGAGGAATTTGGGTTTCGTTTAATTCTGATTGGGATTCCTTTGTTTGCTCTATATTCTAGTCGATCTTCTATATCTTATTTTTTCAAATGCTTGTGGAATCCAAACACTTTGAATATCTATGATTCTAAAAAAGCACTTTTTTTGATTGTCTTTGTTGGGGTTCTTTTTGGATTTGCTCATGTTGCTCTTGGCGACTCTTGGAGTGAAGGTAAATTTGCTCAGGCTACTGCTGGTGGTATTATTTTGGGCTGGGTTTACTTGAAATATGGTTTTGTGGCATCCTTGTTAATTCATTGGGCCACAAACTATTTTGTATTTTCTTATGCCTATTTCATATCTCAAATTAATCTTATTTCTGTTGAAAATGCATTTTCTCATTCATTAATGTCTTCTTTGGAATTACTATTACTTCTATCTGGAATATCTTCTGTATCAATTTTGATTGCCCGTAAATTTTTCTCTGAACAAAAATCTGATTTAAAGATTTAATGCTACCTTCAAACCTTTGTATCTATTTCTGATTGTAACTTCTGTTACTCCTGCAGCTTCTGCTACATCTCTTTGAGTTTTATTTTCTCCATTTGTTACACATGCAACATATAATGCTGCAGCAGCTAGTCCCATTGGATCTTTTCCTGCAGAAATTTTTTGTTCTTCAGCTGTTTGTAATATTTTTGTTGCTTTTCTTTTTGTTTTCTCTGACAATTCTGCTTTACTTGCAATTCTTGCAATACATTGAATTGGATTAACTACTGGCATTTTTAATTCCAGTTCTCTTAATAACAATCGATAACACCTGGCAATATCTTTTCGTTTAATGTTTCCTGCTTGTCCTACATCTTTTAGAGTTCTTGGAGTTTCTGTATCTCTACAAGCTGCATAAAGTGAAGATGCAATTAGTGCAGAAATAGAACGACCTCTAACTAGTCCTTTTTCTAATGCTTTTCTGTAAATGTAAGCTGCTTTTTCAATTACTGAATCCCCCACTGCTAATTTGTCTTTTAATCTATCTAATTCACTAAATGCTTGTCTGAAATTTCTATCAACAGGTTCATGAACTTGGCTTCTACTGTCCCAAGTTCTGAGTCTTTCAATAGTACTTCTCATAGTTGCAGATAGTGGTTTTCCAGTTGCATCTCTATTTTGAGGATTGATGACTGTTGCTAATCCCATGTCATGCATGGCAAGTGATGTTGGCACTCCTGCTCTACTTTTATTTTCTCCTTCATTTGAAAATGATCTCCATTCTGGGCCTGATTCTGATATTTTATCTGTCATCACAAATCCGCATTTACTACAGAAATTTTCTGCAGTGTTTGCATCTGTGACTATTGATCCTTTTCCACATCTAGGACATTTGTCATTTTGATTATTTTTTTCACTCATTTTTAATATCTCCTCAAACCTTTTATACGATATTTAAAAAAATTTGAACCATATGTTATAAGTTTGTGGGTCTCTTTGTTTCTAAAATTACTAATTTTTAGTTTATTCTAAAACTTTTCTGATTTTCTCTGCGATTTGTGGTTTGTCATTTTGTTCTAAAAGGAATTCTAAATCTTCCTTGTTATCCACATCCCACATGATTCTTTTTACAAATACCATTGCAACATTTAGTGTGTGATTCTTTGCAGTATTCATGTGGATTTTGTAACTGTCTTCATCATAATGTGTTTTCATCAAATCAATTGGCATCCTTACTAATGCATTTGTTCCATCAAATCTCCTAGATGGAACAATGATTGCAAAATTTGGCGGAGCTATGTAGTTTAACATGAAATCTATATCTTGAGTTTTAATGTATGGTATGTCTTGTGGTAATACAATTGATGCATCAAAATTATTTTCTAAAAGATACTTGTCTGCAAGTGCTACTGCACTATTGACACTTTCTTCTTTTTCATCTTTTATGACTATGGCATTAAATTTTTCTGCTATTTCTATTGCCTGTTTTTCTTTTGTCACTACTATTGTTTTTTCAATTCGTGGAGATATTGATGTAATTTGTAGAATCTCTTCTAGCATAATTTTACATAATGACTCTATTTTTTGTGTAGATAAATCTAAACGTGTTTTTGCATTAGAGAAAGTCTTTACAGGAATTATTACTGCTATTTTCAAATTACACGTGAACTTGTTTTAGAATGAAATTTGCTAATGCATCTTCTGATAATTTATTTTTCATAGTTATTTTTGTTTCATAGACTTTCATATCTAGACTTTGAATTTTCTTTACGAGTGCTTTATCTTTAGTATCTACAATAATATTGG
>Ga0233433_10002956_pt1 | contig 14244 bp, 10 predicted proteins | sample SI_122_August201_5_FD_179868 | JGI IMG/M metagenome (GOLD analysis project Ga0233433, IMG submission 179868) | Seawater microbial communities from Saanich Inlet, British Columbia, Canada - SI_122_August2016_100_MG | ecosystem: Environmental > Aquatic > Marine > Inlet | place: Canada: British...
ATAAGTATATAATTCAATACATTTTTTTCTCATTTCAAGTTTTTTAGTGTCACTAAGTGTTGATAATAAATCAGGAAGATTATTTAAATCTTTTTCTTTTATTCTAATAATAGCATCTTCCCATAAGTTATGAGTTGGTAATTCTAAAGTATCTGCTAGAACAATTGGTATAGTTCCAATGGCTAAACATTCCCATAAACGAATACTATTTGGTCCAGAACCAGAAGGACATAAACTAAATTCCGAGTCTAATAATAATTGATTATACTCATTTGTATTATTAATATGCTGTTGTGTTTCATTTAATTCTTTATCATTATTTTGCTTATTAGTATATACAATATTATTATAATGCCACAATCCAATATTTTTTATATAACATTGTTCAGGATGTTTCATTTTAAAAATTTGTTCTCTTATATCTGTTAAATAACATTGTTTATCATAAGCACCCTGAAAACTATATAAATATTTGCGTTTAATTGTAAGAAAATTAATCGTTTGAAATAATTGATTACGATGAGGGTCTTCTATATTAGCAGCATAAAGAGGACAGGGTTTAATATTAATTTCATTAATACAATTTTCATTTATTACTTTATGAGGACTATAAACAGTTTTAATATTTAATAGTTTAAATAAAACAAGTAATTGTCTAAAATGAATATGCTGACAACAAGTATAATATTCTTTTTTATTATTATTATTATTAAAAATATGAATTAAATAAGGTTTTAATAAGTTTAATATAATATTTAAATTATAGCGTTTATCAATTATTGTAGCCCAGGGTAATCCAATATAGTTTTCATTATTTTTATTTTGTTTATAAAATGTTTTTTCTGTAATAACTGGGTATTGCCAGAATAATTTAAATTTTGTTATTATTTCATCAGTAGGTAAAGCCATTTTAGACTATTATATATTAATAATTATAGATTATTATTTAAATAATAATTATTTTTAAATAATAATAATTTATATTATAAGACATAAAACAAATATTTAATTTAAAAAAAAATAATACATTATATATTAAATATAAAATATAAAAATTGATTATATTATTAAATATAAACTATATCATAAAATAATAAATTTATAAATTTTATATAATAAAAAAAATATGAGTGAAAATAATACTAGTAATAAAAAAAGTTTAGGGCAATTTTTTACAAAAAATTATGAATATATATTACAAACTATGACAATACCTGAAAATGTAGAAATTATAATAGAACCATTTACAGGTGATGGTGATCTACTTCATTTTTTGGATAATAAAAATAAATATAAATTAGAATGTTATGATATAGAACCCAAACACTCTTATATTATAAAACAAGATACTATACAAAATCCTCCTAATTATAATAATAAATTTGTATTTACAAATCCTCCTTATTTAGCCAGAAATAAATCAAGTAATAAACTATTATTTGATAAATATGATGTAAATGATTTATATAAATGTTTTATTAAAGAAATAATTAAAAATCCAACATTGGGTGGTATTATAATAGTTCCTTTGAATTTTTGGTCATCAATAAGAAAAAATGATATTGAATTAAGAAAAATATTTTTAGAAATATATAATATAACTATTATAAATATATTTGAAGAACAAGTATTTTCAGATACTACATATACAATATGTAGTTTTCAATTTACAAAAAAAAGTAATAGTGATAATATTGATAATAGTGATAATAGTGGTAATACTATAAATATTACTTTGTATCCATCAAAAACTAAACTACAAACAAGTTTAAATAATAATAATAATTATATGATAGGTGGAGAAATATATAATTTAATTACAAAAAATAAATATAAAATTACTAGACTTACAACAAAAAATAAAAATAAACAAAATACAAATATTATTGTTAAATGTATAGATGATAACAAAGATAGTAAAATTGGTTTAAAATATGAAGAAAATACTAATAAATTATATATTGATGAAACAGAAAATCAAAGTGCAAGAACATATGCAACTCTTATTATTGAACCGAGTATTGCTATTAATATACAAAAACAATTAGTTTTAAAATTTAATACTTATTTAAATAAAAAAAGAGAAAAATATAATTCATTATTTTTAACTAATTATAGAGAAAGTAAAGATATAGCAAGAAAACGTATTTCATTTGATTTAGTTTATTTAATTGTAGAATATATTCTAGATAATTTAGATACAATTGATATATTAGATTTAGAAACACTTACTATATAAAAATAGTTTTTATTATAATAGTATTTAGTTTAATATATTTATTGTTTATTTAGTTTATATTTATTTTTTATTTAGTTTATATCTTTTTGTTTCCACCAAGATTGAAACATATATAAATCACCAATAAATAAATATTTTTTTATTAATTCTATATCATCTTTAAATACTTCTTCTAAATATTTATATTTATCATAATGTTTATTACAAAAATTTCCATCTAAAATATTTATAAAATAAGTAGTTAAATTATTCGATTTTTTTAAATAAAGTATCATATGTTTTATAAAATGATATACTTCTCTTAACGAACGTGTTTGAGCACCACCTGTATCGCATACAAATTTTAGATTAAAATAAACTATATTATTATTTATTTTAATTTTACCATCAAAATTTTCTGTATATTCAAAACCATTACTTTGTTTTAATGGATGTAATAATGATACTATTATAGATGTTTCCATATATAGTCTATCATTTGTTTTACTACAAGGTATATTTATTATACTTTCAATTATTTTACGTTGAAATAATTCACACTCATTTTTTTTACTATTTACATACCATAATTGAGATTTTCTCCAATTTTTAGTTTGTAAAGATGATTTAATAATTTGTGGTATATGATTAATAATAGTTTTATCTTCTTTTTTATCTTCTTTTTTATTAATTTCTATAATTGTATCTGTTATAGTTTCCATTTTAAATTAATTATAAATAAAAATGATTATTTTATTATAGATTTTGTTTATAAATTTAATATTATGATAAATATAAATTCAATTTTATTTTAAATAAAAAGTTAAATTATATTAAACTACAAATTTTACAAAAAAAAAATCTGTTATAAAACTAAAAAGAATAATTTTTTTATAAATTTAAAATTATATAAATATTAAAATGTCAAAAATAACAATAGATAAGCAATTAGAGGAATATAAAATAAATATTTTTAAATTAAATTATATAAATGTAATTTTTTTATCCATTGCTGTTATTGTATGTTCAGCAGGTTTATTATTGAATAACGTGGATTATGTATTAGCAAGTTCAATTATATCAGTTATAATTAATCCAATGATTGCCATTAGTTTTTTAATAGCAACGAATAAGTTTGAAAAATTACCAACGGTATTAATACAAGCATTAATAATAATATCTATTACATTATTAGTTTCATTTATAATAGGCTATGTTAATGCTGAATATGCTTATGTGTCAGAACCTACAGAACAAATGGAAATGCGCAATAATTTTAAAAAAAATTTTTTTAGTATAGAATTTTTTATAGCAATTATATCAGGGTTTGGTATGTATTTTGCTATTATGGAATCAAATATGATGACAATATTAGGATTTATTATTGTATTTGCTATTCTCCCCCCTATTTCTAATACTGGCTTAAATTATGGAATGTATTTCAATGGTAATCCTGAGATGAAAGATAGTGAACATTATTTAACCTATGGTAATAATAGTTTTATATTATGTATGATTAATTTATTAGGTATTATAATAGGTATTGCTTCTGGACGCTATATTTATAGAAATTTTATTCATTAGTATTGTACTAATAGACATTTTAATCTTTTATCTTTAATTCTTTGCATCTTTAGTTTCATTATCTATTGTATTTAATTTATATTGAACAACTTGATACCATATTAAAAGACCAAAGCCAACTTTAGCAATAATATCAAGAATATTATAACTAATATTTTTACTATTATTATCAAAAAAATAAACTATACCATACATACTCCAGATGATACTAAATGCGATAAATACATTTATATTACTAGAATGACAATAATTAGTCCAAATGAGATATAGCATTATAATAAAAGGTATAAATCCTAAACAATTAGCAAGAATATAATTTATTAATTTAGTTTCTCCCATATATCCAAAGACTAACATTAAAAAGTTTAATAACATAATAATTATTATTTTTTTGTCTTTTAAAATTATATTAAATGTATCGTCTTCTGTTTCTGGCGTTTGTTTATTTTCATCTTTATTTTTAAGATAAGATAAATATATAATTAATGATAATAATAATAAAGGTGTTGTAGCAAACCAATCTAGATATCTATAAAATGTTAAATCAAAATTTTGATTTGTAGCATAGGATTGTGTTAAAAAAGCATAGGCAATACTAGCAATTATAGTAACACAAGTTTCAATACTTAAAATATATTTTAAAGGTAATATTTCTTTTGTATATGTATTTAATGATTCAAAACCAGTTAAAATACTTGAACCAATAAGTAATATATAGGCTAAATTAAATGTTAATTTTTGTAAATGCATTTTTATATTACTATATGAAAATATTTTATTTATATGAAAATTATTTTCAATAATATCCAATAATTTCCAATAATATTTATAATTTTAGAAAAAAGTAAAAAAAAGTAAAAAAAGTAAAAATAGTAAAAATAGTAAAAATAGTAAAAAAAAATAAAAAAATTGAATATATATATATTAAAAATAATATTATTTAACTTGTGTATCTATTAGTTATTCATTGTTAAAATGTCAAAGTCTTACTATGTTCAAGATATTAAATCAGGGAAATTATTTGGACCAATTCAAAGAGAAGAAAGTGATAGATATATTCATCCTCAAGGATTTGCATACAAAAGCCGACAAGGTATAACTTGGAAATTAGTTTCATTGAAAGATGAAATATCTATTCAAGATAGCGTGAATGATATAGTGGATGATATAGTAGATGTATTTGAAACTTTATCTACTGAAGATATTGGAACATCACAAAGACAACAATCAGTAAATGCATCTTGGTATGATTATCCTTTTTCTACTATAAAAGATGATTCTGGATATTTAGATAATTTCTCAACGTCTTCAATTTATACTAACCTTATTGGTCAACCTGATAACAGTAGTCATATTGGAAATTTTCCAGATAACATTAAAACATATATTTGGGGTAGAGAAGGTGAAAATGATGAAGAATCTTGGCTACTATTATGCCAATTAGATAATGGTTACTACGCATATCTGGAAGCTTGGTGTGATTATACAGGATTTGATTGTCAAGGAGGTATGAAGTTATATTGTTCAAAAGAACTTCATATCCTTGTAGAAATGGCTATGGATGATACATCACGCGAGTCTTATTATATTGACCTCCAATAATAAAAAATATAATATATAATTATTTTTTTTAAAAAATAGTTTCCAATAATATTTTTACTTAAAAATATTTATAATTTTAGAAAAAAGTAAAAACAGTAAAAAAAGTAAAAATAGTAAAAATAGTAAAAACAGTAAAAAAATTGAATATATATATATATATATTAAAAATAAAATATATTATCAAAAAAAAAAATGAGTACTATTCATAAGTGTTTTAATACCTGCGAAACTTGGTGTTATGAAGCTCAACCAAAGTGTGAGAAGCACGGACAAATACCATCAAACTGTTCTTCTTGTTGGTATGAAGCTCAACCAAAGTGTGAGAAGCACGGACAAATACCATCAAACTGTTCTTCTTGTTGGTATGAAGCTCAACCAAAGTGTAGGCACGAAGAAGTATCTACTAATTGCTTAAAGTGTAAGTATTAAAAAATTATTTTATATAATTTTTTTTTAAAAATCTAATGTTTCTACATCATCACCACTATTATTACTATCTTCATCATCATCATTATCTTCTTCTATAACTTCAGTATCACCTTCTACAACACTTTTATTATCAATAGATATATTCATATTCATATCCATATCAATAATAAATGACGATTTTTTACTTTTAGTATCTTTATTTACTTTCGTTTTAGTTGTTTTTTTATTAGAAACATCTTTTATAAATTTAATTTCAGGTTTAAATTTAAGTTCAGGTTTATCAATAACATTAAATATTTTCAAAGGATATTCTTCAGTTTTATAATATTTTTCACGTAATTTATTCCAACTGTTAAAACTTGAAAATACATCTTGTAAATCAATAATTAATGGAATTAGTTTGCGTTTTTTCTTTTCTTCTCTTAAAATCCTACCCACGGCTTGTTTAATATTTTTATGAGGTGTTCCAAAAATAAGTGTATTTAATGTTTTACAATCAAATGCCTCTTCAGCCATATCATAAGTAGCGATAATAATCCGTTTTGTAGCACTTATATCTAAATTACTTTGTTTCATTCCTCCTACATATAAACCAACACTACAATTAGGTATAGCCATATCATTAATTAATGTTTCCATTTCATTAATATGATTACGTCGACAACTAAGAATTAAAATAGTTCTCCCTTCTTCAATTAGACGTGGTAAAAAGGATAATAAAAACTTTGTTCTTTTTAAACAATTTGCCACATTTGACTTCATCGTAACAATATTTGGCTTTTTTTGATAATTTAATGCTTCTTTAGAATAGTTATGGTCTGAATTATTATAGATATAAAGTTCAACTTTAGAATTAGGTATATGTTCTAATCTAATGTCTTCAGCACTTTGTTGTATTTCATCATCTTTATAGACAATATCACCTAAATAATGTTTAAATACGCGTTGTAATCCATCACCACGGTCAGGTGTAGCACTTAATCCTAACGTATATTTAAAAGGATATTTTGCTAATGACCTACAAAATTGGCGTGCTGCTAAATGATGACATTCATCAGCAATAACTAATCCAAAACTTTCAAATAAATTTGCGGGATAATCTTTATCTTTACGTGGGTCGCTTAAACTTTGTATCATTGCTAGAACAATATCTTTGCGATTAATATCACATTTTTTACCTTGTATATAACCAACTTTGGCTTCGGGTAAATATTCAGTAATTCTTTCAACCCATTGGTTCATTAAAAATTCCTTATGAACTAAAATAAGAGTTTTAACTTTTAATTCTTCAGCAATTTTCAATCCCATAACAGTATTATGAGTAAGTGTTCTATCAGATAATATAAAACGTCCATTACCACTTATTTGAAATCCATAATACTCACCATTACCTTTAGATTTAATATTAATAGGTATAGTACTATGGTTGTAATATTCAATATATTTATCAGTAATTGTAAGAATTTTAATAGTTGATGATAAATAAGATGTAATTTTATAAGTAATTCCAATAGTATCTAACACTTCTATAAATAAATTAAATACTTCTTCACTATTATTTTCACTATTATTAATATCTATTATTGGTTCTAAATCTAAATATAAATCTATTTTTTTAGAATTAAAACTTACTAGTATTCCAATATATAAATCAATAATAAATTGAAAATTTAATTTATGTTTATTAACATAATTTTTTAAATCTATTATATTTATTGTATCAATAAACGCAATCGCATTATCATTTTTTAAGGTATTATTTATATTAAGTATATCTTCTATACTATTAGGAATAGAATTATAACTTTTAGTATTAAACTGGTTTAATTTAATTCCAATTATATAACCTATATAAAAAGCATATACTGGATTTATATTTTTAATATTTTTTGGAAATGTTAATAATAATTTATTTATAGTATTTAATGCTTTATTTCTATCATAATATATTTCTTTAACATAATTTTTAACATATCTAGAACATATAAATTTTAATGGTAATTTTAATCCATAATACTTATTTTTTTCTTCTTCAGGTAAAGAGAGATACTCCAGAATAGAAATATCAACTACATCACTTTGATTTAATGTTTTAGTATGTGTATCATATAAAGTAATGGTATTTACTATATTATTATTGTTATTATTATTGTTATTGTTATTATTATTGTTATTTTGATGTTGATTATTACTAGTATTTTTTTTAAATAATGTTAAAATATGGTCTTGATTTACTGTATAAGTTTTAAAATTTGAAATAACATTAGTATTCGTATTATAAAAATAGAATTGATTATAATTATTTATACTATTAACTTCAAACATTGGTGCTACTCCAGAACCAAGACTTAATATTATACGAGGACTACCATCATCACCAATTAAAGTATCACCTTCAACTAAATCTTCAACTTTTTTAGAAGTATCATTATAGAGTGGTATGACTGTTCCTTTTTCTAAACATTTACCTCTTCCACAACCTACACTAATAATACCGCCTCCTTTTTCTTTAGCAGATGTAATATATGTTTTAATAATTTCTTTTTGATAATCACGCATCTGTCTATCGGGAGAAAACGCGAGTGTTGTTGTTTCAGGTTCTTTTAATTTTGTTTTATTAGGGGCACCATACTTATCTTTACCATAAAAATTAGGAATATAAAGTTTATCTTCATTTTCTTTATATAATTTATAAGGTTCTATATCTTCGGGATTACCATATCCAGGACAACTAAATGGTTTTATAGTTAAATCATTTTTAATACATTCTATTTCTTTTTCATTAAGTGTAGATTTATAAATAGCATATCCTTGATTTGATAATGATGTTTTAATACTATCTCTATTTGTATCTAGAGACATTCTATTTTTATTTTAAATTATTTTTAGTTATATCTAGAGATAGTATTAAATTTATATTACTTTATAATTTATATATTATGTATTTTATATAGTTTATTATTTTTATATTTTATTTTAAATATAATAATATTCAATTTTATATTTTCTTTATAAATAATAATATTTCATTAATATAAATAGTAATATAAATAGTAAATAAAAATGTCTTTAATCAATCCTATTGTTAAGTTAAATAATGGTTTAATATCTATTTTAGAAAATCCAGTTATTAAATATAGTTTTTTAATACTATTAACTGTATTAATATTATTTATAGATAAAATAGAAGTAAAATATATTGAAGTATTTGATAATACACTATTTAAAATTATATATGCTTTATTTATAGCCTATACTGTTTGTATTGACCCTATCTATGCTATTCTTTTAACAACCTTTATGATAATGGTAATTCAAGAATTACATTTACGTAAATCTCTTATTGCACTTTCAAAGTTAAATAATGATGGTAATAATGATAGTAATACTAATGGTAATGATATTATTAATCATAAACAAAATTTAAAAAATATTAAAGATATTATTAATAAACGTAGTAGTCAAGGTATAACTTTTAAAGACTCTGAAATTAGTGATACAATTAATGAATTTGAGCATGATATTGAAAATAAAATAAAAAATATAGTAGATAAAAATAAAGATACTATTACTAAAGCAAAGAATTTTATTCAACATATTCCAGAAGAAATAAAACAAATGAATGATAATAAATATTATGAAGACCCTGCTTTTAAAACAATAACTAATAATTTACAAGAAAAAAATAGAATAAATGATACACAACTTTTTGTATCCGATGATGATTTAATGAAAGCCCAAACTAATAAATTAGAACAAGGTCTTATTTCTAATGGAGAAGTTAAATTATGTAATGTTCAAGGATATAGTCATTTACCTAATTCTGGTAGTGATTTTTAAATTTATAATTAATTTTATTTAATATATTTATTATTTTTATTCTAGATACATCTTATTATTATTTTATTTTTATTATTTTAATAATTTTATTTATAATTTTATTATTTTATGTTTATAATTTTATTTATAATTTTATTTATAATATTATTTATAATATTATATAATGTAAGTATAAATAAAAAAATAAATATAAAACTATATAATATCTATTATGTATTATTTATAGTATTCATTTTGTTATAAAAATAATAACTAATGTATTAAATTTAAATTTTATATAAGGTATTTAACTAACTAAAACTATGTTTGAATATATAAACAAACGTATGCCTAAACAAAAGGAAGAAGAGTTTTTAGGAAATAGAGAATATAAAATATATCTAGATAATGAACCTGTAGAACAAATGAAAATAAAAAAAAAATAAATCAAAAGAATTTATAGATAATTTTAAAAATATTAAAAATATAGATAAATTAAATAGAAGGGCATCACAATTAATATTTAGATTAGAAGAAGGATGTGGAAAAGCATTATATATGATAGGTATTACTGATAAAGGTAATAGCGAGGGTATAGATATAGAAACATTATTTAAATCAATAAATTATTTGTATAAAATGGTAGAAATTATTAATGCCGATATTAAAAGTTTGAAAATATATAAAGGTAAAAGTGAAGGTAAATATATATGTTCATCTAGAATAGATATACCAAATTATGTAGAGAAAAAACTACCTAGACTAGACTAAAGATAAAAATTAAAATATAAATGAATTAGTTTATAAATTTTATATTATTTTATAATTTATAATTTATAATTTTAGTATTTTAAACTTGAGTTTCAGTTTTAAGAGCATTATATAAAGAAACCATACCTTTTTGATATTGTTCGTGACAACCAGAATACATAGATACTAATTTATTTCTAATATCAGTTTCAACTTCAACAAGTTCAGTATAACCTATATTTTTAATAGTAAAATGAGGTTGTTCTTTTTCATCATTTGTTTCATTCGTAGTTTTAGGTTCTGTTTTTATAAGAACTTCTCTTTCTAATAAATTAAGTAAGTATTCACAATTTTCAATATACATATTTTTCATATCTTTATAATTTTTAATATAGTCAGTAAGACGTGGGTCGTCCAGAGTAATAGGAATTAATCCTTGAGTATTTGCTTGATTAATACAGAAATCTTCAAATTTATCATTATTTAAATAAAGAGCATTTTCAGCAGGTATATCTTCAGAAAATTTATCATACGTTTTAAAACCAGTATTAACAATTTCCATTAATTTATCATCAATTGTATCAATTTGAGTATAATTTTTAACAAAATTTGTAAATTGTTTTAATAATGTTTTTGGTGTTTTATTATTCATACTATTAGTATTATTCATAGAAGTATTATTCATAGAAGTATTATTAGAAATATTATTCGTACTATTCATACTATTATTATTATTTATAGAAGTATTTATACTATTAGAATTATTCATATTATAATTTGTATTTTTAATAGTTTTTGGTTCTTCATTGTTATTATTATTATTAATATTATTAGTTGCTTTTATAGTTTCTGGTTCTTCATTATTATTATTATTAATATTAGTATTTGCTTTTATAGTTTCTGGTTCTTCATTGTTATTATTATTATTATTATTATTTGCTTTTATAGTTTCTGGTTCTTCATTGTTATTATTATTGTTATTATTATTTGCTTTTATAGTTTCTGGTTCTTCATTGTTATTATTATTATTATTATTATTTGCTTTTATAGTTTCTGGTTCTTCATTGTTATTATTATTATTATTATTATTGTTATTGTTATTGTTATTGTTATTATTATTATTATTACTATTATTATTCTTTTTATTCTTCTTATTATTATTCTTCTTATTATTATTCTTCTTATTATTATTCTTCTTATTATTATTTTTATTATTATTATTATTATTACCACCACTTTGATAATTATTTAATATACTTTTTAAATCAGTATTATTTTTATTATTTGTAGGTTTTGTATTAGTTGTAGGTTCAGCAGTAGGTTCAGCAGTAGGTTCAGCAGTAGGTTCAGCAGTAGGTTCAGCAGTAGGTTCAGCAGTAGGTTCAGCAGTAGGTTCAACAGTAGGTTCAGCAGTAGGTTCAACAGTAGGTTCAACAGTAGGTGTAGATTCAACAGTAGGTGCAGATTCAATCATAGATGAATTTATCGCAAGATTTTCATTAAGTTTATTATTATTTATATTATTATTATTATTATTACTATTATTTGATGAAGATGTATTATTTTTTTCATTTAATTTTTCATTTAATACATTATTTAATGTTTTATTATTTTCACTAGTTTCATTATCTTTATTAATGTTATTTGTAGATACTTCAGTAGTAGTAGATTTATTTTGTGTTTGATTATTATTTTTAGGCTCATTATTAGTCTTATTATTAGTCTTATTATTAGAATTTTGTATAGTTTTAATAATACTACTTAAAGCATCAATTTTAGAGACAATATTATTTAATTTATCACCATCTTCTTCTTTAAATTGAGATAAATTATCTTTAATAGAATTTAATTTATTACTTTGAGATTGAAATTTTTCATTATATTCAGAAAAACGTTCAGTTTGTTTATTATCAATTCTATTAAGTTTTTCTTTAACTGTTGATTTAATATTATTACTAATATTTTGTTTAATATCAGATTTAATATTATTTTTAAGTTTATCTATATTTTCTTCTGATACTGTTGTTTTTGATTTTTGGGAATTATTATTATTAGTTAAATTATTAGTTGCGTTATTATTTTTAACATTTTCTAATTTATTTAAATTCATTGTTTCTAAATTATTTAATTCACTATTTAATTCACTATTTAAATTTAAATTATTATTTTTTTTAGTTTTCAGTTTTTTACTTTCATCCATTGTTTTTAATTTTGGATCAACTACCATAATCATATTAGAAAATGTTTGTAATAAATATTTATATTGATTTCTAACATTTTCCTTTTCATCATCAGTTTCAACATCTTGTATTAAATGATAATAATATAACAATAATAATTCTTTAAACCCAGGTTCATTCATAATACTATCTTTAACAGTTCCATTAGTAGTATCACATATACCAGAAGCACCTGTTTTTTCATCTTCATTCATAATAGTTAATAAATTTCTTAATCTATTAAGACAAATATTATCAGCAGGATTAACAGCAGTAAGAACGGCAGCAATAAGATTTAATATTTTAACATAATGAACTGCTACTGAATTACACATTTCTCTTTTTGAAATATCACCTGTTTTTGATGTAATATCTTTAACTTCATTATTTTCACAGTTTTCACCTTCACAGTCTTTTATTTCTTTACCAACTAAAATAGAATTTGAAAATTGTTCCATTTGTATTTTAGTATAGTTTTTATCTAAATTTGAAGCAAGTGTTAGCGCAATTTTATTACATTTAGTTGGATCTAATAAGTTTAACATATCACTAAAACGTTCATTTGAACCTAGTTTTTTATCAGGATTAGTGTATGGTAAAAGTAAATCATTTATTATTGTATCAATTTTCCCTTGAAAATTATTAATATTATCATCTAACTCTTTAGATTTAAAAGCACCTGTTATTTTATCAAGTAAATTTGTAAAAAATCCAGCCATAGTTAATAAAGTTAATAAAGTTAATAATATTAATAAAGTTTATATTTTATTATATATTATAATTATTAAATATTTTTAATTAAAACTTTTATAAATTAAAATAATTTTTAAATAAAATTACAAATATAAAATTTATTTTATAAATTTTTTATAAAATAAAATGATTTTTTATAAACAAAATAAAAAATTATAAAATTAGAAATATAAAAAATTATAAAAGTTAAAATATAATTATGCTAAATTTTTATGAATATACTTATTATCAGGAATACAATAGTATCCGCAAAAATGAGTATAATTTATAGCATCAGTATTATCTTCATCATCTCTATAGTCTCTATTTGCAAAATGGGGAACATAGATTTTATTACCATCGGCATCAATATCTGTAATAGGTGAAATTCCTGGTTTATGATCCCATGATCCTTTATTATTTTGTCTATAAAAATGATATGTATTATCAGGATCTACCACCATAGCCCCTTTATAATATTTTTTAGGACATTTAATATTAAAAGATGATGGAATTAATGTAGGATTATCATTTAATATTTTTTTTTGCATATTAGGACATTTATATATCCTTTCTTTTGTTTTATCAGAACCTGTTCTTTTAATAAGTTCAAAATCTCCAGGTTGTGGTTTTAAATCAGTACATTGACTGTCATCTTTAGGACATTTTTTATTATCTTTATGAGATTTAGCACATATTTCATTACATTTTTCTTTAATTGCTCTAACTTGTCTATTTAAAAAATAAGAATAACAATTATGAGAACCTTCTACAAATTTATCAGACCACGTTGTTGGCTGATATTCTGGTTCATATCCAGAAAGAAAATTTCTTAAATAACTCTTACAATTTTGATGTAATTCGCAAAAATCACTCTCTTTAAGTGCTTTA
>Ga0233433_10002961_pt1 | contig 14238 bp, 11 predicted proteins | sample SI_122_August201_5_FD_179868 | JGI IMG/M metagenome (GOLD analysis project Ga0233433, IMG submission 179868) | Seawater microbial communities from Saanich Inlet, British Columbia, Canada - SI_122_August2016_100_MG | ecosystem: Environmental > Aquatic > Marine > Inlet | place: Canada: British...
ATTATCGGAATTTGCCGCCTTATCCCTATCCGTGGCATCTGCACACCTGCTTCGCGAATCTGCTGCTCAAGGTGCATTCACCTTGAAAGACGAGGTCGATCCGGAAAACCAATCTGGCCTGATTATTCTCGGCATGGGCAAACTCGGGGCGTTTGAGCTCAACTATTCCAGCGATATCGATCTGATTGTGCTGTTCGATGATGAATGCATCGAAACCACGACACCGGACAAATTGCAAAACCACTTCATCCGCATTGCCCGCGGCTTGGTCAGAATTCTTCAGGAACGGACCATTGACGGGTATGTTTTCCGCACCGATCTCCGGCTCCGCCCCGACCCAAGTGCGACGCCATTGGCGCTCTCGGTATTGGCCGCCGAAACCTATTATGAAAGCCTCGGACAGAACTGGGAACGCGCGGCAATGATCAAAGCCCGCCCGGTGGCCGGCGGTACCGACGCCGGCGCGGCGTTCCTACGCCATCTAACCCCGTTTGTTTGGCGTAAGAATCTCGATTTCGCGGCGATCCAGGATATCCATTCGATCAAACGCCAAATTAATGCGCACAAAGGCGGCGGCATCAATCCGGATAAAGCCAAGCTTCTTGGCCGGAATATCAAACTGGGTCCTGGCGGCATTCGGGAAATTGAATTTTATGCGCAAACCCAACAATTGATCTGGGGCGGGCGCGAGCCTAGCTTGCGAACGCCTCAAACGATCCAAGCGCTCACTGACCTGGCCGACTTCGGCCAATGCGCATCATCAGCAGCCAACGAACTGATCGCGTCCTACACGTTCTTGCGCCGTCTTGAGCACCGGCTGCAAATGATCAATGACGAACAAACGCAAACCCTTCCCGACAATGAGAACGAATTTTCTCGCATCGCCACGTTCATGGGTTTTCCGTCAGCTGAAGCGTTCAGCGATGAACTTCTTTTGCACCTGAACCGAACCCACGCGCATTACGCTGCCCTGTTTGCCGACGCGCCTGACTTGAGTGTCGAGGGTGCCGGCAATTTGGTTTTCACCGGTGCCGATACCGATCCGGACACCCTGGAAACCATTGCCGCATTGGGTTTCAAACAACCGGATATGGTCGACGCGACGGTTCGAGGTTGGCATCATGGCCGCTACCGCGCCGTCCGCAGCACTCGGGCCCGCGAAATCCTGACCGAAATCCTACCCCGATTGCTGACGTCGGTTGGCGACACGCCAGACCCGGACGCAACGTTCATCAAATTTGATGAATTTCTGCAGGGTCTGCCCACTGGCGTTCAACTGTTCGCCATGATTCAGGCAAATCCGCATTTGCTCGACTTGCTGGCCGAAATCATCGGCGCGGCGCCGAGATTGGCGCGACACTTGAGCAGCCGTCCGGCGGTTCTGGACAGCGTCTTGGCGCCGGACTTTTTCGAGGCCCTGCCTGATCGGGACACCTTGGAATCAGAATTGACGCGTCTTCTTGAACGCGCAGAGTATGCAGAGGACGTCCTCGATTTATGCCGCCGATGGGCTCACGACCGGCGCTTCCAAGCCGGCGTTCACCATTTGCAAGGCCTCGTCAGCGCCGATGCCGCGTCCCGGGCGCTCAGCGATATCGCCGAAACTGCGGTGAAATGTCTGTACGGCCCGATCTCAGCGGAATTCGAAGGCCGTCATGGAAAAGTTCCAGGCAGCGCCATGGCCGTCTTGGCCTTGGGCAAGCTTGGAAGCCGAGAGATGACGGCGAACTCGGATTTGGATTTGGTTTTCATCTATGACGTTCCTTCCGATGCCGCGGAATCGGATGGCGAGAAACCACTTTCCATCACTCAGTACTTCGCACGCCTCAGCCAGCGCCTGATCAACGCGCTGACCGCGCTGACCTCCGAAGGTGGACTTTACGAGGTTGATATGCGGCTTCGGCCGTCAGGCAATTCCGGGCCGATCGCGACAACACTGGGTTCGTTCATCAAGTATCAAAATGAAGACGCCTGGACCTGGGAGCACATGGCGCTGACGCGATCACGGATCATCATGTCGACCTCCACCGTTCTGGCGAAAGCAATTGACGCTGCTATCAAATCGACCCTTACCGGCCCTCGCACGAATGAAAACGTGCTGCGTGACGTCGCCAGCATGCGCCACCGGTTGGTCACCGCCAAGCCCGCCGACGGTCCATGGTCTTTGAAGCAAGTGCGCGGCGGCACCGTGGACATTGAATTTATTGCTCAGTATCTCATGCTTCGCCATGCTGCGGCACACCCCGAAATCCTTGACCACAACACGGTGACACAGTTGACGAACCTGCAACATGCCGGCCTATTGGATACCGACATAGCGGAACAATTAGGCGATGCGCTGCACCTTTGGCACGGCTTGCTGGGGATGCTCGGGCTAACGGTTGAGGGTGACGGTTTTGAATTCTCCGACACCTTGAAATCCCGCCTTGCCTTATTAGGCGATTGCGATGTTTTCGATGAATTGGAAGCAAAAATGAGCAAGGCCGCAAGCGGTGTCTATGAAATTTTCCGCGATCTGATTGAGTCCCCCGCAACCGACCTTCCCGATAACGCCGGCAACGATGAAGACATGCCATTGCCGCCTGTGTGACCTAGTTGTCGCTATCGCCCGCAAGGCCGAGCAACAATTGGCACAATTCGTTCGGGGCCGTGATGAAAGGCGAATGACCCGACTTCATGGTAACCACCGGATTACAGCCACATCGCGCGGCCATTTGGCGTTGCAATGAAAACCCAATCGCCCGGTCATCGCGGCAAAGGATATAGGCTTTTTTAACGCGATCGAAGTTTTCCGCAGATAGGTTCAGCGCCGCGCCGAACGGGGCTATTGGCTGTGTCTGAACCTTGTCCTTCAACCAAGCAAAATCTTCAGGGTTGGCGTCATGGTAGAAATGTCGACCTAACGCATAGGGCTCGATGCCAAGACACGGCACGCCATCGTGTTCGAGGCGGGTGACTGGAATTCGAACATTCGTGTCTTGGCGCACCATATCGGCAACGGATTGCCCGTCGGCGGGAATATAGGCGGTGAGAAATATCACCTGCGCGATCCGGTCCGGCATCAATTCGGCGGCCTGCGCGACCACGGCGCCGGCCATGCTGTGGCCGACCAAAATGACCGGCGCCTCAAAACCGGCCACGACCTCGGCGACACGCCCCGCATAGCTCGACATCGTGACGTCCGCAGGTGGCGCCTTGTCATCACCATGACCCGGCAAATCCGGCGCACTCACCCGGTGACCAGCTTGTTCCAAAACCGGCACCACACGCTGCCAGCACCAAGCTGCATGGTAGGCGCCGTGCACCAGAACAAAATTGGCCATACCGTCTCCTTGTTTGTCGGCGGCGCCCAGTCAATCATGGGATCGATCACAAGATCAATTGACGCGACCTAGGAGACCAGTATGCCACGCTTCGAAGGGACCTTCACCATCGCCGATGCCAAACGCTGGGTTGGCCAGGAAATGGCGTTGAGCGATTGGTTGGAACTGGACCAAAGCCAGGTCACCGCGTTCGGCGAGCTGACCAACCATGATCATTGGCTGCACATGGACCCAGCCCGGGCTGTCGACGAGAGCCCCTATGGTGGCACCATCGCCCAGGGGTTTTTGATGTTGGATTTCATCATTTATTTTTCCGACCAAACCGGGCTGCGGCCCGCTGACTCGGTCTATAATTTGAATTACGGCTTCGACAAAGTCCGCTTCATTCAGCCGGTTCCCGTCGGCGACACATTCCGTCTGCGAGATCGAATTTCCCTACTTGATGCCACGCACCGCGATGATGGCCGGTGCCTGATGACAACGAAGCATGAATTGGAAGTCAACGGCATTGAAGGCCCTGTCGTTTACGCCGAATGGCTGTCGCTTTGGACACCGGCCCATGCGGCTTGATTTGACGGCTGGGGCGGTTGATTGTTCGGCCCGACCACAACAACAAACTCCATACTGGATTCTAGCATGAGCGTTGACGTCGGCGACAAAGCACCTAAATTCACCCTTCCCACTTATTCCGATCAAACGCTTTCCCTGAAGGACCTGAAGGGCAAGACCGTGGTCTTGTACTTTTATCCCAAGGACATGACACCGGGCTGCACCACCGAGGCTGGGGGTTTCCGCGACCGCATGGCGGCATTCGAAAAAGCCGGTGCCGTCGTTGTCGGTGCGTCCAAAGACAGCCCCAAGCGCCACGACAAGTTCAAAGCCAAACACGATTTGAATTTCGCCCTTTTGTCCGATGAGGACGGAGCGCTTTGCGAGGCCTATGGGGTTTGGCAGTTGAAAAAATTCATGGGCCGCGAGTTTATGGGCATTGTCCGCACCACATTTGTCATCGACGCGACGGGCGTTATCCGAAACGTCTGGCGCAAGGTCCGTGTCAAAAATCACGCCGAGGATGTCCTGGAGGCAGTGCGCGCGCTGTGAACGCCACCAGCCCGACAAGCCTGACGGGCGCCGCCGTCGCGGTCATCAATGAGCCAACGCCGGAAGGCAAGATTGCCCAATCGCGGTTGCATGCCGATGCCTGGCAAGCCGGCACCCTTTCGACCATCGGTGACGTGTCACCACCGGATCGCCCGGCTAGGCCGCCAAAGCCCGAACTGTTGGCACCCCGCCTCATGCCCAGGCGCTCAAAGGGCGGGGAAGCCGGCCACTTCGCATTTGTCCACGCCATCGCGCATATTGAATTTAACGCGATTGATCTGGCTTGGGACATTGTCGCGCGGTTCACTGATGAGGCCATGCCAACGGCATTTTATGATGATTGGGTTGGGGTCGCGGCGGATGAAGCGCGGCATTTCGAATTATTGTGCGGGCGTCTGGATGATCTTGGCGGCGCCTACGGCGACCTACCTGGCCACGATGGCCTTTGGGAAGCCTCATCGGCAACTTCTGATGACCTATTGGCGCGATTGGCCTTGGTCCCCATGGTGTTAGAAGCGCGCGGCCTGGACACAACGCCCGCTGCCGTCGCCCGGTTCCGCCGAACCGGTGACGACGCCACCGCCGATCTTTTGGAATTCATTGGCACCGAGGAAATTCCCCACGTCGCCGCCGGTGTGCGTTGGTTTGAATTTCTTGCCCGGCAGCGCGGACTAGAACCCATTGCCGCCTTTCATGAAATTATTGAAACACGGTTCGGCGGTAATCTGAAACCACCGTTCAATAGTCAAGCCCGCGATGCCGCCGGCATGGCGCCTGCCTATTATCAACTTTATGCCGATGCCGCAGATTCTTAGGCAACGGATTACACGCAACCCTTGTCATTCCGGTCGGCATTTGAGTTTACTGTTTATATAAACGCACCGGGTGAGATCATCCGATTAACGGGAGAGCACTATGACCGCCGATATCGACGAAGACGCCATGGAACCCGAGGAAGGGGAAATGGGCGGCGAGGAAGCCGAAAAAGAAAGTTAACAAGAAAAAACTTGCCGCGATGGCGGGGCTCGGCGTTTTGGCATTGATTATTGTTGGCGGCGGCGCTGCATTCATGTTGGGATTTTTGGATTCCATGCTGGGCATCGAGCGTGAAAAAACCAGTGCCGAAATTCAATTAGGCGCCCCGGTCAGGGTCAAATTGCCACAGATCAAAGCGGATTTGAAAACCGGCCGGTGCCGCGCGCCATTTTTACGGGCCATCGTTGTCGTCCAATTGGACAGCAAGGATCAGGACAAACTGGAAGATAAAAAAACCGAGGTCATTGACCCCATCATCACTCATCTCCGCGACCAGGAACGCCAGGACCTGACAGGCAAGGCTGGATCTGACCAACTGCGGTTTGATTTGGTGAACATTTTGAACAATGTCCTTGCCCCGACCCATGTACACGGCATCTTGTTCAAAGAATTCTTGTTGCAGTAACGGGTGGACGGATTGATGAAAGCCTGGGAAATCGTATCAGACGGCAGTATCGACGCCTTGGCATTGAATGACCGCCCAATGCCCGAGCCGGGGCCAGGACAAGTGCTGGTCAAGGTTGGTGCGTCGAGCGTCAATTATCGGGACCTCTCAACCATCCTAGATCCCGTCGGGCGCGGCCTTCCCTACCCGACGGTCCCTAACTCCGATTGCGCCGGCACCGTCGAGGCCGTCGGAACCGGCGTCACCCGTATCACCCCGGGTGAACGGGTGATGGGATGCTTTTTCCAAAATTGGGTTAGCGGGCCGATATCCCCGGGTGCCATGGCCTCGGCGTTGGGCGGCGCCATTGACGGCGTCTTGGCGGAATATGTGATGCTGAACGAGACAGGCTGCGTCGCCGTTCCAGAATATCTTTCCATCGAAGAAGCCGCGACACTGCCTTGCGCGGCGTTGACGGCCTGGCACGCGCTGCACGCCATTGAACCGGCCACCACCGATGACACGGTCCTGATCCTGGGCACCGGTGGGGTTTCCGTATTCGCCCAACAGTTCTGCACGATGCTAGGCATCCGCACCATCGCCACCTCATCGAGCGATGAAAAACTATCCCGCATCAAGGGTTTGGGCGCAGCGGAAACCATCAACTACCGCGACACCCCCGAATGGGAGACCGCCGTCCTGGAGCTTACTGACGGCAACGGCGTTGATCGGGTCATCGAGGTCGGCGGCCCGGGCACGTTGCAAAAATCAATCACCGCCGTCCGAGTCGGTGGCACCGTGGCCTTGATCGGCATTCTAACCGGCGCCGGCGGCTCCATTGTACCGACGGATATCATGCGAAAATCGCTCAGTGTCCGCGGCATTTACGTCGGGCCAAGGATGATGTTCGAAGACATGGCGGATGCCATGGCCGCGGACCAAATCAAGCCCGTCATCGATACGGTTTTCGACTTCAATGAGGCCAAAGCGGCCTATCATGCCATGCAGGAGGCCGGACATTTCGGCAAGCTGGTGATCAAAGTCTAGCGGCTAACCGTCGCTCGCCTCATCGCCGCCCCGGACCCGCTGCGCTAGGGCCGCGGCCATAAAAGCATCCAGATCGCCATCCAGGACAGCCTGGGTATTCGACGTCTCCACATTGGTCCGCAGATCCTTGACCATCTGGTAGGGCTGCAAAACGTAAGATCGGATTTGATGGCCCCAGCCGATATCCGTCTTGGCTTCGTGTTCGGCCTGGGATTCCTCTTCGCGGCGTTGTAGTTCGGCTTCATAGAGACGCGCCTTCAGCATCTTCCATGCCGCAGCGCGGTTTTTATGCTGTGATCGGTCGTTCTGGCATTGAACGACAATGCCCGTCGGCTCGTGGGTAAGACGCACGGCCGAATCGGTTTTGTTGATGTGCTGCCCCCCTGCCCCAGACGCCCGATAGGTATCGACGCGGACGTCCTTTTCTTCGATGTCGATATCAATATCGTCATCGAGGACGGGATAAACCCAGGCCGAGGCGAAACTGGTGTGACGACGCGCCGATGAATCATAAGGTGAGATACGGACCAGCCGGTGCACACCCGACTCGGTTTTCATCCATCCATAGGCATTCAGGCCAGAGAATTTAACCGTCACCGATTTGATGCCAGCCTCTTCACCGGCACTTTCCGCCAGCCATTCAACCTTGTAGCCCTTGCTTTCAGCCCAGCGCATATACATCCGCGCCACCATCTCAGCCCAGTCCTGAGCTTCGGTACCGCCGGCACCGGCATTGATTTCTAGATAGCAGTCGTTGGCATCTGCCTCGCCCGACAACAGAGTCTGAAGTTCCGCCGTGGCGGCGCGCTTATGAAGCGCGCTGATGGCCGCTTCGGCTTCGGTGACGACGTCCGCGTCGTCCTCCAATTCACCCAGCTCGATCAATTCGATATTGTCGGCCAGTTCACGCTCCAGCTCGTCGACGGCCTTTAGGCCGCTTTCCAGCTGGTTGCGTTCGCGCATCACCTTTTGCGCCTTGGTCGGGTCATTCCAGAGGTCGGGCCCTTCGGCGAGTGAATTCAGTTCCTCAAGACGGAGTATTGCCTGATCATAGTCAAAGATGCCTCCTCAGCAGTTCGGAGGACTGCTTGATGTCTGAGGCCAGGGAGTCGATTTCTGCGCGCATAGGTTGGGTCTTATCCAAATGTTGGCTCGGTCGGTTCCGATAAGAAGCCCGATAACAAGCCCGATAACAAGCCCGATAACAAGATAGAAAAAGCCGATTGCAAAAACCGATCACGGCTTTCGCCAAACGCCGCAGCATCCTATATGTTGGACACCACCGGCAATTCAAATCACGAGGTCTCCATGCCTGCCCCGCAACCCGGAATATTCGCGACCCAGACAGCGCATCATCATTTTCTGGAATATAAAATTGACCCAGCGAGCGATATCGGCGCGCTGAAGAATGCCATTCGCAGCGTTCTCGCGTTGGCCGATGATGAAAATCAGATGGTCATGTCGTTCGGCGCCGCACTTTGGGATCGCCTGTCGCCCGCAATGCGCCCAGCAGCCCTTGAAGATTTTTCCGCCATCGACGGTGGCACCGAGGATCAACGCGCACCATCGACCCAGCGCGACTTGTTCATCTGGTTACGGAACGACGTACATGCCGATATTCTCGATCTTGCCGTGGCCATCCACCAACGCCTTAGCGCCGTTGCAAAGGTCGAACTCGACCTGCCGGGATTCGTCTATCGGGATTCGCGCGATTTAATTGGTTTCGTGGACGGCACCGCCAATCCCAAGGACGATGCGCGCTTTGACGCGGCGTTGATCCCTGATGGCGACGCCGGCGCCGGCGGCGCTTATGTGTTCTCGCAAAAATGGGTCCATGACCTTGGCGCCTTCAATGCGCTTGGCGTAGATGAACAAGAAAAGGTTGTCGGACGCACCAAAACTGACGACATCGAACTTGAAGGCGATGCTATGCCACCCGACTCACACGTCAGCCGCACCGATGTGAAAATTGATGGCGTCGCGCAAAAGATTTTTCGCCGTAGCGCGCCGTTTGGCACCGCCGGCGAACACGGGCTTTATTTCCTGGCGTTCGCTTGTGAGCCCGCGCGCATTCAAGTCCAATTGGATCGCATGTACGGGGTCAGCAGTGACGGCCGCCATGACCGGTTAGTGGCGTTTTCACGCGCCGTCACCGGATCTTATTGGTATGCGCCGGACAAAGTGACATTGGCTGGCATTTAGCCCAGAGTTGCGACCTGCAAACAGAGAAAAGGCCGCCGGTTCGGGGGAATCAACGGCCTTTTCGTCGTCTCGGGCGCCGGAGAAGGTCGGGGAAGCTCGTTCAGGAAATGTAACCCCTCCGGCAAGTTTGAATAGAAACCACATTGTCGCGTCGGGCGTTGACATGGGTCAATTGCGGCAAATTTAATTATGATGGCCATCACAGTATCCGACCCGGCCCTGCTGGTATAAGATGACATAAGTTTCGCCAAAGCGACTGGGCACCTTGTCCCAAGGGCGAGACAATCGGAGGATATGGACGATGGCCGATGGTGGGCGACGACACGAAAGAAAACCAAGTGACCAACCCGCGGCCATTCAAAAAGGCAGCGAGACCTATGACGGCACCGTCACCGATATTTTAGATAGCGGCGCGGCCATTGACTTTGCCCTGCCCGGCGGCACATCGAAGCTGAAGTTCGATGTCGGCGAACAGATCAATGTCGAATCCAGAAGTCTGCATGAAAAAGAAGGTCGCGTTGTCCGGCACTCCGATGGCGGGTTCGCGCTGAACTTCGACGGCTTCAAAACCGACTAGGCCGCGATTTATATCCGCGTATATTTGGCCATGGCCTCGGAAAAACTTAAGCCGCCTGCCAAATCTTCAATGGCCGCCTTATCATCGGCATCAAAACCTTCCGCCGCCTCAATGATCTCGGCAGCCTTGTCCGTCGGCAGCACGACAATGCCGGTCCCATCCGCGACCACCAGGTCACCCGGCGCCACGGGCACGCCATCGACCACAATGGGTTCACCAATGGCTTCGACTTTAAGCCGCGTGCGGCCGGTGGTCGGCGTCAGGTGACGGGCGAACACCGGGAACTCAAAGCCGACGATTTCCTCAAGATCACGGGCACCGCCGTCAACGACCAGTCCAGCAATTCCTTTGTGTTTGGCGGCAAAGGACGCCATCCCGCCCCAGGTCGAAATGTTGGCGCCGCTAGCTTCGATCATGATGACATCACCGGGGCCGGCAGCGTCAATCATCGCGCCAACGCGGAAATCCTCGGATGCGAATGTCCCGACTTCGCCGACGGATTGGCGCACGGTTATCGCCGGCCCGGCGCACCTGAGCCCGGGCGCAACTGCCTTAATGGTCGGCAAAATCATGTCCGCAAGACCAAAATCGTCCAGCGCATTGGCAAGTGTCGATGTCGCCAAGTTTTCCGCCCGCCGGGCAAGTGACCTATCACTGTCTGTCATTTTTAGTGATCTCCGTCATATAGATAAATTCAAGACATCGTCAGTACAGACCGCCCGTGCCGGTGATCGCGCCGCCCTGGGCGCCTTGCCCGGCAGCCCAACTTTGACCTTCCAAGACTTCCGCATCACCGGCCGGCACCGTGCCCGGCTTGAAGGCTTCTAAGATCACGTTGCGGTCCCCTGCCCGGGCCAATTGCCCGGTTCTTGAATTAACTCGTACCAATCGAATGTTTGGCGGGATGCGAAACGGAATCGCCGGTTGTCCCTCGAGGGCACGAGCCATGAAATCGCGGAATACAGGCGCGGCCACCGAAGAGCCGGTTTCACGCCGGCCCAAGGGAATTGGTGTATCGAAACCGGCAAATACCCCGACGGCCAGATCTGGTGAAAAGCCGATGAACCAGGTATCGCGCTCTTGATTGGTCGTGCCCGTCTTGCCAGCCAGCGGTTTGCCGACCTTGGCGACACGCCGTCCGGTGCCCCGATCAACGACGCCCTTCAGCATGGCGACAACCTGATAGGCACTACCGGAATCTGTTACCTGTTCACGGATATCGGCAATTCTTGGCGCCGCTTCGCCGGTCCAAGATTTCAAGCGGCAACCAGTGCATGTGCGTTTGTCGTGGCGCATAACGGTACGGCCGTGGCGATCCTGGATGCGATCGATGAGCGACGGCGTGATACGTTTGCCGCCGTTGACCAACATGGCGTAGGCCGTGGTCAGGCGCATCAACGTTGTCTCTCCGGCACCCAACGCCATCGACAAAGTCTCGGGAAACCGATCCGAAATTCCCAACCGTTTTGCGTATTGGGTAATGCGATCCATACCGATGGTCTGCGCCAAGCGCACCGTCATCAGGTTTCGCGATTTTTCAATGCCCAACCGCATGGTGCTGGGCCCATAAAATTTCTTAGTATAATTCGCCGGGCGCCACTTCGGCAGGCCGGGTCCTTGGTCGATAACGAACGGCGCGTCCAAAATTAACGTCGACGGCGTGTAGCCTGCATCCATGGCGGCAAGATAAACGAACGGCTTGAACGCCGAGCCCGGTTGGCGGCGCGCCTGAGTAACGCGGTTAAACTGATTGAGCGCATAGGCATAACCACCGCTCATTGCCAAAATGCGCCCCGTATGCGGGTCAATGGCAACAATCGCCCCGTTAATCTCGGGGATTTGTCGAAGCCCGAAAGTGCCGCTGGGATAGGCTTTATCCTGGCCGTCTTTTTCGACCGCCTCGACGGCAATCACATCCCCGCGCTGGAGCACATCACCTGGTGACTTGATTTTGGCTCCGCGTTTTTGGCCTTCCAGCCAAGGCCGGGCCCAGATCAATTCGGTCAGCGGTATTTGCCCCTTGGCGCCGTCTTCAAGGCCAATGTGCACGACCTTGGGGTCAGTGCCCAAAACAATCGCCAGGGGCCATTCGAACAAGCCTTTCGGCCGCTCGACGCGGCCAAGCGCGCGTTGCCAATCGTCCGAATGATCCAACCGGACTTCCGGACCAAGGCGGTAAAAAGCGCCGCGCCAACCATGACGCCGGTCATAAGCCTGCAGACCTTGGCGAAGCGCCCAGTCGGCGATCTTTTGCAAACGGGGGTCAACGGTGGTGCGGACGGATAAGCCGCCCTTGTAAAGTTGTTCTTCGCCGTAATTTGCCATCAATTCACGGCGCACTTCCTCGGCGAAATACTCGGCGCTGACGAATTCCGTATCGGCGCGCTGACTAATATTCAATGGCTGCTTACTTGCCGTCTCTCCCTGTTCGGCCGTGATATAGCCGACTTCGATCATCCGATTGATGACCCAATCACGCCTGGCGCGCGCGGCTTTCGGCCGGCGCACCGGGTTGTAATTGTTGGGTGCCTTGGGTAGTGCCGCCAAAAACGCAACTTCCTCGATCCTCAGTTCATTCAGGGATTTATTGAAATAATTCAGCGCCGCCGCGGCAGCGCCGTATGACCCGAAGCCCAGATAAATTTCGTTGAGGTAGAGTTCAAGAATGCGGTCTTTAGGAAACGCACGCTCAATTCGGAAGGCCAATATGGCTTCCTTGATTTTTCGGGTCCACGACACCTCGCTGGACAGCAAAAAGTTCTTCGCCACCTGCTGCGTGATGGTTGATGCGCCGACCAATCGGCGCGACGAACCAACATTTTTCAAGTTGGTGAGGATGGCGCGCGCGACGCCCAGAAAATCAACACCGGGATGGCTGTAGAAGTTTTTATCCTCGGCGGCGAGAAACGCCTGGATCAGCTGCTTCGGCATCGCCTTGATGGGAATAAACACGCGCTTTTCGACGGCGTATTCCGCCAACAGGCGGCCGTCGCCGGCATGCACGCGAGTCATTACCGGCGGTTCATAGTCTGCTAACTGCCGATAATCGGGAAGTTCCTGGCCGTATTTGTAGAAGATGAACAGCGCCCCGCCGGCCCCCATGACGGCAAAGATCAATAACATTCCCAGCGTGGTCACGAAGGCGCGAAACATGGTGTCGGTCAAATTCTAGTCAGGTTATCAGGCGCAAAGTATTTATGGGGACATTCTTAACACAAGAACGCCGACGACGCAGTCTCGATTAATCCACAAATACGGCAGAGATATGACGGCTTGTGTTTACGTGCATCTATGACGGGCGAGCTCGAATATTACCGCCGGGCCGCCTGCTCAACGCGCTGGAAATAGGTATTAACGGCGCGCGCCACGCCGATGGCCAATTTTTTGCGGTATCCGCCGTTCATCAGCGCGCGTTCGTCGCGCCGATTCGATAAAAACCCTAACTCCAGCAAGACCGACGGCACGTCCGGTGCCTTGAGGACGGCGAAGCCGGCGAACCGGTGGGTATTGCGCAGCACTTTGGTCCGTTTTTCCATTTCCCGAACCAGCAGGCTGGCGAACCGCGCCGACTGGTTCATGGCATCGCGTTGCGCCAAATCGATAAGGATATTCGCCACTTCCTGAGAATTGTGGGTCAAGTCAATACCGGCAATGAGGTCGGCCTTGTTTTCCTTGTCGGCCAACGCGGCCGCCTCTTTGTCAGAGGCATTTTCGGATAATGTGTAAACCGATGGTCCGCTGATTTTCTTGTTCTTGATGGAATCGGCGTGAACAGAAATGAAAAGATCCGCACCGGCCTCACGAGCGATCTGAATGCGGTCGCGAAGCTGAATAAAAATATCACGGTCGCGCGTCAACTTCACCTTGAAGTGGCCGAAACTATTCAGTGCCTCGCGTATGGCCCGTGCCATCGATAACGTAATATGTTTTTCGTAAGAGCCGGTACCACCGACAGCACCAGGATCAACACCACCGTGCCCCGGGTCGATCACCACGGTATATTTGGTTGAACTTGGCCTGAGTGCAGGTTTGCGGGGCGCCAGTTGGAAACGCCCAGGTTTGGTGTTTGGCGCCGGACGTGCTGCGACCTTAGCCGTTTTCGCCCGGGCGCGCTTGGTGCGCGGCGCTACCGTGTCCGATTTCGCCGTCTTCATGGGTTTACCCAATGCGTCGCCGGAAACCGTAATCCCACCGGCCTTGACGGCAGCCAGGAAATTCCCACGGCTGGCCTTCTTCATTTCCAAGACCAACCGGTAACCATAGGCCCCGTTCGGTGCCAGCATGGCCGCCTTCGCAATGCGCGCTGGACGGAGCAAATCAAGAACGACGCGGGAATTGCCAGGCTTGTAGAGGCCATAGCGCAATTTGTCATAAACGCCCGCGGCGCCCGGCAGCGGGCGGGCTGGTAACCGCCAACCCACCTCGGGCATATCGATGACGACACGGTAAGGATCGGCCAAAGTGAACACCCGAAAAGAAAGCCGTTCGGTAAATTCAAACACGATTCGTGTCGTTTCATTGACTGCGCCGACACGAATATCGGTCACTACCGGGCTTGCCGCGCCGAC
>Ga0233433_10002965_pt1 | contig 14224 bp, 9 predicted proteins | sample SI_122_August201_5_FD_179868 | JGI IMG/M metagenome (GOLD analysis project Ga0233433, IMG submission 179868) | Seawater microbial communities from Saanich Inlet, British Columbia, Canada - SI_122_August2016_100_MG | ecosystem: Environmental > Aquatic > Marine > Inlet | place: Canada: British...
CAGCAGGTCGGCGCACTCTTCAGCGAGAGCTTCACGGGTTTTTCCTTTAGTGACGCAGGCAGAGATCTCGCCGAGTTCCTCTGCCATCAGTGCAATCCGGTACGGCAGGTCCTCGCCTCCGTGCTGACTTAATTGGTGTTTGTCATGAAATGCCTGCACCGCGGCGAGCATCTCATCATAGTTTTTCCGCGCATCATCCATCACCTGTCTCCAGCGTCTGCAGCAGCGAGATATCGGCGATACCGAGAAAAAGCTGATTCAATTGTCCCAGCAGAGCGAGACGGTTTGCCCGGACCGCCCGATCGGGTGACATGACCATTACCTCGTCAAAGAAACTGTCAACGACCGGACGAAGACCGGCTAGAGTGCGCAGCGCCGCCGCGTAATCCCCTTTTGCGATGGCCGGTGCGATCGCGCCAGCGGTTTTCAATATGGCCTGTGACAGCGCGATTTCGGCAGACTCAGTCAGCTGCTGGGCATCAATCTGCGCAGGAATGCTTTCTTCGCTTTTTCTCAGGATGTTCCGTATACGTTTGTTGGCCGCGGTCAGACTCGGTGCGTCACGGTGATGACGGAAGCGGGACACCGCTTTGAGCCGGCGATCGAAATCCAGAGGTCGGCTGGCACCCGCCTCGAGTACGGCCGATATCTCATCCTGGGCAAAGCCCAGCGTCGTGTACAGTGCCCGGTAGCGTTCCAGGATGAAGGTGGTGCACTGTGATTTGGCACTCTCTCCCGACACAAGGCCATCGGAGGCGTAGCCATCGGCGGCGTCTTCAACCAGGGCTGCCACATTGAGGTCGAGTTTCTTCTCGACCAGAATCCGGATAACCCCGAGTGCCGCCCGGCGCAAGCCATAAGGATCTTTTTCTCCAGTGGGTTCTTCGCCCGCGATAAAAAGACCCACCAGTGAATCGAGCCGGTCTGCGAGCGCAAGTACCTGTCCCGCGGGACTCTGGGGCAGTGCGCCGCCCGCATGTCGGGGCAGATAGTGCTCCTCAATGGCCCGTGCAACAGCTGCCGGCTCACCATCATGTCTTGCCAGATAGCGCCCCATGATGCCCTGAAGATCTGGGAATTCCCCAACCATTCCGCTCACGAGATCAGCCTTGCAAAGGCTTGCGGCCCGGATACAGACGGGTGTCGGTGCACCAACGGCTTGTGCAATTTTGGCCGATAGTTTTTCTATTCGCCGTGTTTTGCCTGCGAGGCTGCCGAGCGCATGGTGAAACAGTACGTTTTTTAGTGCTTCCGTTCGCGCGGAAAGCGGCCGGGTTGCATCGGTCTCCCAGAAGAATTTTGCATCGGCCAGACGGGCGTTCAACACACGCTCATTACCGGTGCGAACCCGTGCTGGCGTGCGGCTTCGAATATTGCTGACTGTGATAAACGCAGGGAGCAGCGCGCCTTTGGCATCGACAACGTGAAAATACTTCTGATGGTCACGCATGGATGAAACCAATGCTTCCTGAGGCACGTTAAGAAAAGCGGGGTCAAAGCTACCGAGTACCGCTTGCGGTTTTTCCACCAGTGCGGTTACCAACTCCAGCAGGGCCGGATCGATAACGGCATGGCCACCCGCCTTTTTACCGAGACGTGTTACCTGCTGTTCGATCATTGTGGAGCGCACCGCAAAGTCTGCAATCACGGCGCCCTCTTCCTTTAGAGGCTGTTCGTAGTCTGAAGCCGATGCGATGCGCACAGTTTGCTGTCCCATAAATCGGTGGCCACGACTTATCCTGCCCGATACCACACCCAAAACGCTGCACGGCACTACTTGTTTGCCGTGCAGCACCACAAGCCAATGCACCGGACGCACGAATTCGTCTGTTCCGCTGCCCCATCGCATGCGCTTCGGAATGGGCAGTTTGTCCAGCGCTTGCTGGATACACGGGCCAATGAGTGCTTGCGCAGGCGCGCCCGGCACGACAGTCCGGTGTACCAGCCACTCGCCCTTGTCAGTGCGCAGGGTCTGAAGTTCACTGACCTCAACACCGCAGGATCGAGCAAAGCCAGCGGCCGCTGCAGTGGGCTGCCCGCTGTCATCATAGGCGGCAGCGAGAGCCGGACCCCGCCGCTCATTGGTTTGATCGACACCCTTTTTGGCGACCTGGGCGATGCGCACGGCTAGCCGTCTCGGGGTGGCAAAGTTCGTTGTCAGCGGATCATCAGCGACGCCAGCCGCCGTGAGGGCTTCTGCTATACCTTTGGAGAAGGCTTCGCTCAGCTGCCTCAGCGCCGCCGGGGGCAACTCTTCCGTGCCGAGCTCGATGAGGAGGTCTGCCCTACCCGCTACCCTGCTCATGATGACCGTCCGCGCGGAAAACCGAGCGCCTCGCGGGCATCAAGATATGATTGGGCAACGCCGCGGGCAAGATTGCGGACTCGGCCGATATAGCGCGCCCGCTCCGTCACGCTGATTGCGTGTCTAGCGTCCAGAAGATTGAAGGTATGTGAAGCCTTTAGTACCTGCTCATACGCAGGCAGCGGCAATTTCTGCTCAAGCAGGTGCTGACAGGCGGCTTCGCAGTAGTCGAACTGGCTTAGCAGGACTTCGATATTTGCATGTTCAAAATTGTATGCCGACTGTTCCACTTCATTCTGATGATAGAGGTCGCCATAACTGAAGTGACTGTTCCACCGCAGATCGAACACACTGTCCACACCCTGTAGGTAGAGTGCGATTCGTTCAAGCCCGTAGGTGATCTCACCTGTCACGGGCCTGCAGTCGAGCCCACCCACCTGCTGGAAATAGGTGAACTGGGAAATTTCCATGCCGTTAAGCCAGATTTCCCACCCTAGCCCCCAAGCGCCGAGCGTCGGCGATTCCCAGTTGTCCTCAACAAAGCGCACATCATCTTTGAGAAAACTGATTCCGATGCTTTCAAGAGAGCCAAGATAAAGGTCCTGAAAGTTCTTTGGGGACGGCTTCAGAATGACCTGAAACTGAAAATAGTGTTGTAGCCGGTTAGGGTTCTTGCCGTACCGTCCGTCCGTTGGTCTTCGTGAAGGCTGAACATAAGCCGCTTGCAACGGCTCAGGCCCTACGGCGGCAAGAAAGGTTGCCGTATGAAAGGTCCCCGCGCCGACCTCCATGTCATAGGGCTGAAGGACAACGCAGCCCCGGTCGGCCCAGTACGCCTGGAGACGCAGGATCAGATCCTGAAAATACACTTTTTTCGTTCCCGACGTCATTGAAGTTGAGTCGACGAATTATAACGGCACGTTCTAAGCACATATTTCTGCAGCCTATGACGGGGTCCAGAAATTCAGCGGTGTTATAGCCGGTAGCCCGCTAAGTTACCCGCGGTAAAAAATACAGAAGCTTTAATTTCTGGGTATTGGGCGGCAAGTGGTGAGGTTGCGCTCTTGCGCCGGACTTATTGACACTCGGCTACGCCGGGATTTTTTTAAAGAGTCGGGTCTTGTTAATCATCCTTTTTGAGTCCGGAACAGCGCTAGAGTATCCAGACATTTCGCACTACTATGGTGCATGAAAAATATATTGCACTATCATAGTGCATCTTTTAAGAGTATTTTCCAAAATATCGTATATTTGGGCATGGCACGGAACTTGCTTCTTTAGGGAAAGTAGTTAGTTATGTTGAATTTCAGCGACGGCACGCACTGGAAGTGTTCCGGTGGCGGCGGTTGCGTTCACTGTTAGAGGAAAAAGATATGTCAGCAGAAGATGCGCTGAAACTGATCAGCGACAGCAAGGCAAAGTTTGTGGACTTTCGCTTTACCGATACGCATGGTAAAGAGCACCACCTTTCCGTGCCTGCATCGGTCATTGATGGGGAATTATTCGAGGACGGCAAGATGTTCGATGGTTCTTCGATTGCGGGGTGGAAGGGGATCAACGAGTCAGACATGATTCTCATGCCGGATCCCGATACGGTGGTTCTCGATCCCTTCATGCAGGACACCACCGTGCTCCTTCGTTGCGATGTGGTCGAACCGGCGACCATGCAAGGCTACGATCGGGATCCTCGGTCCATCGCCAAGCGGGCTGAAGCGTATCTCAAGTCCACCGGCGCGGGCGATACCGCTTACTTCGGCCCGGAGGCGGAATTTTTTGTTTTTGATTCGGTTCGCTGGTCTAACGAGATGTCGGGGGCGGCCTACCAGATCGAGTCGGCCGAGGCGGCCTGGAGTTCGGAAAAGGACTATGAGGACGGCAACACTGGGCACCGTCCGGGTGTGAAGGGCGGATACTTTCCGGTCCCGCCCGTCGATTCTCTGCAGGACGTGCGCTCGAGCATGTGCCTTGCGATGCAGGACATGGGTCTTGGCGTGGAGGTGCATCACCACGAGGTTGGCACAGCCGGGCAGGGCGAGATCGGGGTTCTTTTTGATACGCTGGTTTCCAAGGCGGACCAGACGCAGATCTACAAGTACTGCATCCACAATGTGGCCCATGCACACGGTCTGACCGCGACCTTTATGCCAAAGCCGCTTGTGGGAGATAACGGCAGTGGTATGCACGTGCACCAATCGATCTTCAAGGGTGGCGATAACACGTTCGCTGGTGACGAATATGGCGGCCTGAGTGAAACAGCGCTGTTTTATATCGGGGGAATCTTCAAACATGCCCGCGCGCTGAATGCGTTTACCAACGCCAGCACCAACAGCTACAAGCGCCTGGTTCCAGGGTTCGAGGCACCGGTTATGCTGGCCTATTCGGCACGCAACCGCTCGGCATCGTGCCGCATACCCCATGTCAGCAACCCTAAAGCGCGGCGTATTGAAATCCGTTTTCCGGATCCCACCGCTAACCCTTATCTCGCATTTTCAGCCATGCTGCTGGCAGGTCTTGACGGGATCCAGAACCGTATTCATCCCGGGGGTCCGATGGATAAGGATCTTTACGATCTGCCGCCTGAAGAAGAAAAGGAAATCGCGACGGTTGCCCACTCACTCGATCAGGCGCTCGAAGCTCTGGATGTGGACCGTGAGTTTCTCAAGGTGGGTGGTGTCATGAGTGATGACATGATCGACGCCTATATCGCTCTCAAGATGGAACAGGTCCAGCGGCTGCGAATGGCAACGCATCCCGTCGAGTTTGATATGTATTACAGCGTGTAGGTTCCACGGACGGGTGTTTGACAGACACCCGCTTCCATTGGGATAGTATGCACCATGATGGTGCAAATGCGTTACAGATGAATTACACACAGGCGGATGTCAGCCAACCGATTCTTGATGGGCTCAAGGCAGCAGTCCTCTTGGTCGGCGCTGATAGGCGGGTGATTTTCATGAATCCGGCAGCAGAGGGACTTCTTGAGACCAGCACGCAGCGGGGCTGTGGTCAGGACGTGATTGATCTCGTCCCCATGGGGATGACTCTGCAGGCCGCACTGATTGCGGCTGAGCAAGGGGAAACGACCACGCTCCGTGAGGAAGTGCTGCGAGCACCCATACAGTCCGAGGAAATCACTGTCGACTGTACCGTCTCGCCGCTGGAACGCCCGTTAGACGGCCCTTGCATCATTGTCGAACTCAATCAGGTCGACCAGTTGGCCCGGATGACCCGCGATACAACGCTGCAGGAACGCCAGGACGCATTCAGCCAGGTTGTCCGTGCACTCGCACACGAGATTAAAAACCCGCTGGGCGGGATTCGTGGCGCCGCACAGTTACTCGATAGTGAACTGAACGACAAGAACTTGCGTGAGTACACCCGCATCATTACCCACGAGACGGATAGGTTGAGCGGTCTGGTTGATCGGTTGACCGGAGGTTACCGCGCTTCTGATCGCGAACCTTTCAACCTGCACTCGGTCCTGGAGCACATTCGCAAACTGACCTTGGTAGAGACACCTCAGGGTCTTAATTTTGAGCGGGACTACGATCCCAGTATCCCCGAAATTCTTGGGGACCATGCGCAGATGATTCAGGCGGTTCTGAATATTGTGCGAAATGCGGTCCAGGCCATGGCAGGCAGGGGTTGCATACAACTGCGCACCCGGGTGCGTCGTCAGTGCACGATCCATCACCGGCGTCATCGACTGGTCGTCGAGGCTTCGATCATGGATGACGGACCCGGCATCGAGCCCGGTTTGAGGGAGCGCATCTTCTTTCCCATGGTGACGGGCAGGCATGATGGGACCGGGTTGGGACTCGCTCTCGCCCAAGAGATCATCTCCCGCCATGGGGGCCTGATCGAATGTGCGAGTCGGCCGGGCCAGACCACTTTTACGATTTTGCTGCCGGTTGAGGATGGATCATGAGCCAGGGATCTTCTGTTTGGGTAGTCGATGACGATGCGTCGATCCGGTGGGTGCTGGAAAAAGCCTTGTCGAATGCAGGATTTGCAGCCACGCTTTTCGACAACGCGGACGACGTCCTGAAGCGTGTTCGGCGTGAACAGCCCGATGTCATCATCACCGACATTCGTATGCCTGGGACCAGCGGACTGGAAATGCTCGAGGTGCTCGGTAGTGATGCACCGGATCTGCCGGTAATCGTGATGACTGCGCACTCGGATCTCGATAGTGCGGTATCCGCCTACCAGGGCGGTGCCTTCGAATATCTTCCTAAGCCCTTTGACCTGGAAGAAGCTGTGGCGCTGGTCGGCCGGGCGCTTCAGAAAAAAGCACTCGAGGATACGGGGCCCAAAGTAGCTAAAAGAGACAGTGAGATCATCGGCGAGGCTCCGGCCATGCAGACGGTATTCCGGGTAATTGGCAGACTGTCCGGTTCCCAGATGAACGTGCTGATTTCGGGTGAATCAGGTACGGGCAAGGAGCTTGTCGCCCGCGCGATCTATCGCAACAGCCCGCGTTCGGCAAAGCCCTTCGTCGCGATCAATACGGCCGCGATTCCGGCTGAACTGCTCGAGTCAGAACTTTTTGGACATGAAAAGGGTGCCTTCACGGGCGCCCAGGAGCAGCGGCGCGGCCGATTCGAACAGGCCTCAGGCGGCACGCTGTTTCTTGATGAAATCGGTGACATGCCTCTGGAGCTACAAACCCGATTGCTAAGAGTGCTGTCTGACGGCACTTTTTTCCGCGTTGGTGGCCATAAGGAATTGACCGCCGATGTGCGCGTGGTTGCCGCCACCAATCAGGATCTCGGCAGGCGCGTGGCAGAAGGGCGCTTTCGTGAGGATCTCTTCCATCGGCTAAACGTCATCGGAATTACACTTCCGCCCCTGCGTGAGCGCCGGGAGGATATTCCCGCGCTGGCTGATGCTTTCCTCTATAAAGCCGCGATCGAGTTAGAGGTTGAGTCCAAGCGATTGGACAGTAGTACCCTGCAGGTTCTTTGTGAGGCTCTTTGGCCTGGCAATGTGCGCGAACTCGAAAACCTCTGTCGACGACTTACTGTTCTTGCGCCCGGAGCCACCGTTACCACAGTGGATCTGCCCTCTGATGTCAGCACGCGGTCGGTGGCTCCTGAATCCTCTCAGAACTGGCAGCGTCTTTTGCAAGAAGCCGCAGCCGAGCGTTTCGCCCGGGGACAAAAGGATGTCCTTTCCGAACTTGGTCCGGACTTTGAGCGTGTGCTGCTGCGCACGGCGCTGGGCTTCACTGGGGGTCGCAAGCAGGAGGCGGCGCGCTGGATCGGCTGGGGCCGCAACACCCTTACCCGCAAACTTAAAGAACTGGACGTAGACTGAAGCGACGCCACAACCATCCGACGTAGTGACCCGGTTCACGACGCTCCTTGATATTGGCCGCAACGGTTTTCGGCCCCGCATCTGTTCTGTCGTTGGAAGATCACTATACTTTCCGCTGCTCGAAATGAAGTGCCAGCACAGGAAAATTATGCATAGTCTTAAAGGAAGTACCGCGCTCGTTACAGGAGCCAGCGCCGGAATTGGGTTAGCTACCGCGAGGCTGTTGAGTGAAGCGGGTGTTCGGGTCATTGGCGGCGCGCGTCGGCCGGAAATACTGCGGGCCGAGATGGATGATCTGCCCGGTCCGACTCTTGCGCTGCAAGTTGATGTCGCCGATACGGAATCCGTTGCTGGCCTGATGACTCAGTTGCCGTCGGACTGGCAGTCGATCGACATACTTATCAATAACGCCGGCAGTGATGTGGGAGGCCGGCGTGATTTTCACGAGGGTGATGTCGCCGAGTGGGTCAACACGATTCAGATTAACGTCTCCGGTCTGATGCAGGTTACGGCAGCTGTGCTGCCAGGTATGCTTGAGCGTCAGTCCGGGCATATTGTGAATCTGGGCTCTGTCGCCGGCTTGAGCGGGATACCGGGCTGTGGTGCCTACGTGGCGAGTAAGCATGCGGTGCATGGTTTGAGTGATTCGCTCCGCCAGGAATACGCTGGTCGCGGCATCCGCGTATCCGAGATTTTGCCGGGTATGGTCAAGACGGACTTTGCCAAGACCCGCTTTTCTGATGCCGAAAAAGGTGACGCCTTCTACGAGAACTACGGACTTTGCCTCGAGGCCGAGGATATTGCCCGGTCGGTGCTGTTCGCCCTCGAACAGCCACCCCATGCGGTGGTTTCGCAGATTGTTATCGTTCCAGACAACCCTGGGTAGCGTACTTAGATCGGCATGCGTAAAGGACTGAGCCGAAGACACTTTCTTGGCGCAGGAGTCGGAGCCGTTGCAAGCGCGGGCGCGCTCGCTTGGCTTTATCGTTCGCGAAATACTGCCACTCCCCTTGGCGACCTGGTAGCAGATCCGGCCGGCATCTTGGATCTGCCACCGGGTTTTTCCTATCAGGTATTGCAGCGCGTGGGTGATCCGATGACAGATGGATTTAACGCGCCCGCTGCACCGGATGGGATGGCTTGTTTCTCCGGTAGTGACGACAGTTGGGTTGTTATGCGTAACCACGAGATTCACAAGGGCAGTCCCGTCGATGCGGCGCTGGGGTTTGCCGGTAACCGAGGCGGGGGTGTTACCCGGCTGGTCGTAGACCGCGCGAGAGGCACGCTTCGGTCGAGCAATTTTGTGCTGACGGGAACCTCCCGTAACTGTGCCGGGGGGCCGAGTCCTTACGGCTGGCTAAGCTGTGAGGAGGTCGAGGAGCCCGGGCACGGCTATGTGTTTCTGTGCCAGTCATCCGCCTCGAAACTGCAGGCACCGCATAGGCTGCCTGCGCTGGGTCGTTTTTCTCACGAGGCGGCCGCCTTTGATGCCAAAACCGGTATCACCTACCTCACTGAAGATGCCTCCGACAGCGCGATTTACCGACATGTGCCGAACCACACAACGCAGCCTTTTGTTGGCGGTGAACTGCAGGCGCTGAAAGTATCAGGCAAAGACCGGTTTACGCTTGCCGAAGGACTCAAAGTAGGAGATACATTTGACGTCGAGTGGGTTTCCATACTCGACCCACAAGCCCTGAAGGCTCCGACCCGGGAGCAGGCCCATAACGCCGGGGCTGCGTTTTTTTCTCGCGGAGAGGGCGCATGGCTTGCTGATCGTCAGGTTTATCTTTGTTCAACCGACGGCGGGCCGACCCACCGGGGACAGCTTTATCGGCTGGATATTTCGTCGGGTGATGAGGATCACCTGACTCTGGTTGCCCAGGCTGAAACCGACGACTCTTTTGATAAACCCGATAACGTGACGGTCTCGCCTTGGGGGGACGTGTTTTTGGCGGAAGATGGTGGGGCCCCTAACGGGGTGTGCATACTTAATCCCGACGGCAGTCTGCGCTATTTTGCCCAGAACGCCATAGATGGCGGGGACAGCGAGATCACTGGGGTCTGTTTTGCTCCGGACGGCAAGTGGCTGTTTCTGAATCTGCAGTGGGAAGGGCTAACGCTCGCAGTCACAGGACCTTTTCCGGGTTATTCCGTAACGTCTAAATTGTGAAAACGTGGAGCTTGGGAAGGCTGTTCCGCAGACACGCCAATCGTTAACCGTCAATAACAAATAGTGAGTGTCGTTATGACGGGGCCGAGTCGATATGAGAAAGAGTTTCAAGAAGATCAGGATCAGAAAATGAAAAGTCATGTACAGGTCTGTGTGATCGGGGGTGGGGTAGTGGGCTGTTCAGTGCTCTACCATTTGACAAAGTTGGGATGGACCGACGTCATGCTGGTTGAGAGATCGGAACTGACCTCTGGTTCCACCTGGCATGCTGCCGGTGGTTTTCATACCCTGAACGGTGATACCAACATGGCGGCACTGCAGGGCTACACGATCAAGCTCTATCGTGAGCTGGAAGAACTGACCGGGATGTCCTGCGGCCTGCATCACGTTGGCGGCGTCACCCTGGCGGACACTCCCGAGCGTATGGACATGCTCAAGGCGGAAAGGGCTAAACACCGCTACATGGGTTTGGAAACCGAGATTCTTTCTCCTGCTGAGATTCGAGAGGTTGCCCCCGTTACCAATACCGAGGGGGTACTTGGGGGCTTGTACGATCCGCTCGATGGGCACCTCGACCCTGCCGGCACCACCCATGCCTACGCAAAAGCGGCCCGCCTCAACGGTGCTCAAATTGAACTGCACACAATGGTTACGCAGACCAATCTCAAGGTCGATGGCAGTTGGGAAATTGTGACCAACGAGGGGACCGTGATCGCTGAACATATCGTAAACGCCGGTGGTTTATGGGCGAGGGAAGTTGGCGCCATGGCTGGGGTCTATCTGCCGCTGCATCCCATGGAGCATCAGTACGTTGTCACCGACGATATTCCACAAATATACGAGCGCGACCGGGAACACCCGCACGTGATGGACCCCGGGGGTGAGAGTTACCTGCGTCAGGAGGGTCGGGGCCTTTGTATCGGTTTTTATGAGCAGGCGTGCAGGCCATGGGCGGTTGACGGTACGCCTTGGGATTTCGGGCACGAACTCCTGCCGGACAACCTCGACAAAATCAGCGATTCGATTGCTTTTGCCTATCAGCGTTTTCCGGTACTGGAGACCGCTGGTGTCAAGACGGTCATTCATGGTCCGTTTACCTTTGCGCCTGATGGTAACCCCCTTGTAGGCCCGGTTCCGGGGCTACGTAACTACTGGTCTGCCTGTGGCGTGATGGCCGGTTTCAGCCAGGGCGGGGGTGTGGGACTCACCCTCGCACAGTGGATGGTGGAGGGAGAGCCGGACCGCGATGTCTTCGCTATGGACGTGGCGAGATTTGGTTCCTGGACGAACCCAGGCTATACCCTGCCCAAGGTCATCGAGAATTACCAGACGCGCTTTTCAGTTAGTTATCCCAACGAGGAGTTACCCGCAGCGCGCCCCTTCAGGACCACGCCGGCCTACGACATACAGCAGTCCCTCGGCGCGGTCTTTGGTCAGCAGTTTGGCCTTGAGGTCGCGAACTATTTTGCGGACCAAGGCGAGCCGAGATATGAGACGCCCTCGTTTCGACGCTCCAACGCTTTTGACGCAACCGCCCGCGAAGTGACGGCCGTAAGGAATCGGGTTGGCATCAATGAGGTTCAGAACTTTGCCAAGTTCTCGGTGACAGGAAAAGAAGTTCGAGCCTGGCTCGACTGGATCATGGCGGGGCGTGTCCCTCAGCCTGGAAGGGTGAGCCTTACGCCCATGCTCTCACCCAAGGGCCGGCTGATCGGCGACTTCACGATTTCTTGTCTCGCGGAGAATGAGTTCCAGTTGACCTCATCCTATGGATATCAAGCCGTTCATGAACGATGGCTGCGCATGCATCTCAAAGACGGTGTTGTTATTCAGAATGTCTCGGATCGGCGCACGGGTTTTCAGATCGCGGGGCCGTTGGCGCGCGCCGTGCTGGTCGAGGCCACCCGCGCCGATGTCTCGGCAGATGCGTTTTCGTTCATGGACGTAAAACGCATGACAGTGGGTATGTGTGACTGTATCGTGCAGCGGTTGAGTTACACCGGTGATCTTGGCTACGAGATCTACACCGATGCGATGGATCAGCGCGCTCTCTGGGATACGCTTTGGGCCGCCGGTCAGCAGCACGGGATGCGCCCCTTTGGGATGCGCGCAATGATGAGTCTTCGGCTGGATAAGTTCTTTGGCAGCTGGTTGAGTGAGTTTTCGCCAGACTACACCCCTGCTGAGACCGGCATGGATCGCTTTGTTGCCTTTGATAAAGAGGCAGATTTTATCGGCCGCTCGGCAGCCGAAGCCGAACGCCAGGCGGGTGCTAAACGCAAACTGGCGGTCTTTGAGGTTGATGCGGATGATGCCGATGCGGTGGGATACGAGCCTGTCTGGATTGACGGAGAGGTGAAAGGTTTTTGCACCTCGGGCGGATATTCACATTACGCCAAAAAATCTATTGCGCTGGCACTCGTTGATGGTGAGTCGCTGAGTGATGAGCTTGAGGCGGACATCGAAATCCTGGGCGACATGCGAGGGGCAAAAAGAATTCACCAGATGTACTTTGATGCCGACGGACAGCGCATGCGAGGATAAGCAGTATCGAAACCTGTAACCGGATCGCTGTTTTGATCTTTTCTTCAGTTACTCATATGACCGGATTCAAGTGTTCCGCTTCCCTGCGTTCATTGATGATTCTCCGGACGTATCGCGAGCAATGGTCGGGTTCAATTTCCCTGGGGTTCGCCAGACGCCAGTCATCACCGTAACCATACCTCTCGAGAAATGGCTGGAAAAGGGGTTGGTAATGCTCAAGATCCAGTTTGGTGAACCAATGCCGCCAGAAGCCATGGGCCTTGCTGCGCACGACACGCCGGAACTGTTTCGGCACGTTGCTGTGACTCTTGATATGCACACCTAAAAAGTTTTCCAGCGGGGCGTAATTTTGGTCTACATAATCCTCGTATTTGAAGAGCATCGTGCGTCCATGGGTAATGAGCGTGTCCAAGGCATCCCATTTTAGATTGTCGTTCCAGAAGAACGCCGAGTTTAAGGTTGGACGCGGAAGATCAAGACGAGTCTCGAGGTCCACTAGGGACACTGATTCGGGAGTTTGCTCCTTTTCCTCCAACAGAAGCAGTTGCTGTCCGACAAAGTCATCGTCACCGTAGAGATGGTCATAGTGACGGTACAGGATGTAACTAACAAGACGATCCCGAGGGTCTCGGACTAACCAGATTACTTTGTCGTAGTCTTCAAGACAGGAAAAGTCGAATTCGGGTCCAATGATCTCCTTGTTGATCAGATCTTTTGGGTCTTTTTCGGAGCGTCGCCGGCCTAGATATTTGTTGAATCTAGATGGCAAAAACTGGCCTTCAAAGAATTGCAGGTAGTGCCGAGGATAACTCTTGACCAGACTTGACCAGAGCCCGGTCGTGCCAGACTTGGCGAGCCCGAATATCGCTATCTTTGCCATAAAAACAGAAAGAGTGACTTTGACCGAAGGTCTGGGATCATTATGAATGCTGAAGGCTATTATCGGTAGGTTATTCCGTGATGAAGTTACGGCCCCGCTTTCCCTTGAGCGCATCATCATAGTATCTGCAAATGTTGTTGCGGGTGTAGCGTTCTGCGCACTTCCTTGATGGACAACGATGCACTCTTAACTGCAAACTCCGTCCGTTGTTGTTATATCGAAAGATGCGCCCTGAACTATGAAAATCATTCACGTCACCGACACCCACTTTATCCCCGCAGGCCAAACGCTGTACGGCCGCGATCCGGCAACGGCGCTTGAGCGCTGTATCGCTGATATCAACCGGAATCATCCGGATGCCGAGCGTTGTGTCATTACGGGTGATCTGACACATTGGGGCGAGCCCGAGGCTTTTGATCACCTCAAGCAGCACCTCGACCAACTGAAAGTTCCGCTGCGGCTGTTGGTGGGTAATCACGATAACCGCGACATCTTCCGTCAGCGCTTCGGGGATCATCCGTGTGACGAAAACGGCTTTATCCAATCTGTTGAGGATTTACCGGTTGGGCGCTTTATTTATCTGGATACCAATAAGCCCGGACACCACGAAGGCTGGTACTGCGAGCAGCGGATGCAATGGCTTGAGGAGCAGTTCGCGGCCGCTAAAGGAAAAGATCTTTATCTTTTCATGCACCATCCGCCATTCGATATTGGTATTCCCGCACTTGATCGGATTTCGCTGGTACAAAAAGGGGCCTTCTCTGAAGTGGTAAAGCCTCACCGTGACCAGATTCGCCATCTCTTTTTCGGCCATATCCATCGGCCTCTTTCGGGCAGCTGGCTCGGCATCCCGATATCCAGCCTGCGGGCCATGAATCATCAGGTGCAGTTGGACCTGACGAACGCCGCGCTCAAAGGAAACTTCGAACCGCCAGCGTATTGTGTAGTGCTGTTTCGGGATGACGCGCTGATTGTTCATACCCACGACTTCATGGACGACTCT
>Ga0233433_10002970_pt1 | contig 14200 bp, 14 predicted proteins | sample SI_122_August201_5_FD_179868 | JGI IMG/M metagenome (GOLD analysis project Ga0233433, IMG submission 179868) | Seawater microbial communities from Saanich Inlet, British Columbia, Canada - SI_122_August2016_100_MG | ecosystem: Environmental > Aquatic > Marine > Inlet | place: Canada: British...
TGACCACGCCGCCCTTATAGGCCTTTTCCAGATCATCGGCGTTGGTGTCATCGGTCAGGTACAGCGCCATCATCGGCGTAAACCGCGCGCCGCCAAAGCCAGCCTTTTTGATCCGGTTGCGATAGGCGGCGGCATCTTTGGCGGTAACCACCGGATTTTTGAGGTTTGGCATGACCATCGCGCGGGCGAAAACCCGGGCGGTTTCAATCGTCACCGCGCCCAGCATGGCACCGTCGCGCAAATGCACGTGCCAATCATCAGGCCTGCGAATGATCAATTGTTCGCCCATCATGTCTTATCCCGTTTTTGTGCATTCCATGGATAAATCAGTTTTGCCCCCGGTGCAAATTCGGCCAAGCGCATCATGAAAGGATATCGTTGTAAAAAGCCAAATACCGGGCCGCCACCGCCCCTTCGGTAAAGGTTTCATCGAATTCCTTGCGCGCATTGGTGACAAGGGATGCGCACAGGGCATCATCATCCATCAATTGGTCCATGGCAGCTGAGAGTGCCTCTGCATCATCCATGGGCACCATAAGGCCATTTTCGCCGTTTTTGATCAAGCCGAGCGGCCCTTTGGCATCGGCCGTGATCAACGGGGTATTCTGGACCCAGGCCTCAATCATCACCGTGCCAAACGGCTCATACCGCGATGGCATGACACAGTAATCAACGGCGGCAAACAAGGCTGCGCGATCATCGCGCCAACCCAGGATGCTTACCCGGTCCCCCACATCAGCGCTTTCAATCTGGCGGATCAATTCGTCTCTCAGTTCCCCCTCCCCGGCGATCCAGACATGGGCGCGCGGGGAAAGCGTTGCCGCTTCAATTAAAATATCAAAGGCCTTTTTGGTATGCAGTCGGCCCAGGGCCAGAAACAACGGCGCATCCGGCGGCGTCCCGAATGCCGCACGGTCAACGGGTGGGGCACTTTCCAAATGGGCAAAGGTTGGGATGTAATGGGCGTGGGAAACATCTCTGCCGCCAGCAATTTGATGATCGCGAATATCCGGGGTCACCCCAACCAGATGATCACAGTGTGTGTAATTGCTGACTTTGTAATAGCCGCCGAACCAGCCAACATGAACAAAGGCCGCATTGTTTGGCCGGGACACGAAACGGGTGGAACGGTTCATCCAGCTTTGCACCACATCGGGGGCGAAATCATCAATGATGGTCGCCAGTTTTCCCTTGGTCGTGAAATCAAGCAAGCCACCGAACGCAAGTTCTGCCACATCCAGCCCGGCGTCTCGCAACTGGGCAGCCCGGGCCGCGTTTTTACGGATGACCACTTTTTGTTCAAGGCCGACCCGATGCAGGGCGATCACCATATCGACAAAATAGGTTTCCGCCCCGCCATGTTCGGCACCGGCCATAATTTGCAGCACCCGCATCACGCAGCGCCTTTCGTTTTTTCAAGCAATTCAAGGGCGGCGCGCTCAACCGCATCAACGCCAAGACCGCCCATCAAGGACCCGGTATTTTTGACATCTAAATCGGGGGCAAACAATTCTTCAAATGATTGGGGTGTGCGAACCACCGCACAATGGGGGCCAAAGGGCGCATACAGATCATCGCGCGTTGGCCCAAAAAGACCAAGGGTCGGCGTTTGGGCCGCCGCTGCCATATGCATCAACCCGGAATCATTGCCAACATATAACGCTGCCCTTGCCATGCAGGCATAGGCAGACAAAAGCGACACGCCATCAAATACCTCAATCACATCGCTGCCTTGATCCTTGATGTCCTTTATCAAGGGCGCTGCGGTTTCCCGCTCCCCCGGTGCGCCCAGCACCATGACACGGGCACCGGCCAGCGGTGCATTTGGTGCGGTTAAGCGACGGGTGAGGTCGATAAAGTTTTCAATGGCCCATTCCTTGCCCCGCCAATTGGCTGTGGGGCCAAGGGCCAGCACCGGGGTGCCATCAGGCACCAGTTGCTTTGCTTCTTCTTCGTGGGACGGTAAGGGCCATAATTTGGGTGCAGCGACATCATCCAACCCTAAAAATTTTGAAAGCTGGATTACTCTGGCCACAGGCGCGCGGTTGGTGTGATAGGCATAGCGTTTGCCCCGCATTAAAATCAGGGTTGCCAAAGACCCCCGCAAATCAACCACCACATCCCAATATTGGGTGATGGTTTCCCCGATAAAATCCAGCCAATGGCCGTTAAAGCGCTTCTTTTTAAGGGCAATCACCCGTTCCAACCCCGGAACGCCTTCAAACAAGGGTGCCGCCACCGGCCCACAGGCAACGGTGATCGCAGCGCCCGGATGCATCGCAATCAGGCGGTTTAAAAGCCCCGTAGACAATATCGCATCGCCTATCCGGGTCGAGGTGACAAACAAAATTCGCATTGATCGGGTTATACAGGCACCGAGGACCCCTTGCCAAAGGCTTTTGGGTCCATTACCTGATGGGGGGTTAAAAAGCGGCGGAGAAATTTGATGTTAATGGATAGCCAAAAATGCCTCATCGTGATGGATGATCGTGGCGTCATCAGCCTTGGGGGGGACGATGTGCGCGATTTTCTCCAAAACCTGATCACCCAGGATATCGCAACCCTGGAACCGGGCCATGGCGCATGGGCGGCCCTTTTAAGCCCTCAGGGCAAATACCTGTTCGATTTTTTCGTGGTCGCCATGAATGATGGTTCCCTGATGCTCGATTGCGAAGCATCAAGGGTGTCCGACCTGATTGCCCGGCTTGAAACCTATAAATTGCGTGCAGATGTGGAAATTACCGATGCCTCCACGCCCTGGACGGTCGCGGCCCTTTTGGGCACAGAGGCTGATTCCCGAGCACTTGTCGGGTTTGAAGGCCGGGGTGGACCATTTGGCGGCGGGGTATGTTATGTCGATCCCCGGTTTGGTGCCATCGGTGCGCGCGCGCTTTTACCCCGCCCTGCCCTTGCCGCACTTTTGGGGGCTGGCTTTGAAGAACAAGACCGCGATGCCTATGATCACGCCCGCATCTGTCTGGGCCTGCCCGATGGTGCGCGCGATTTGGCAATCGACAAAGCATTGCCCCTTGAAAACGGGCTGGATGTGCTGAACGCCATCAATTGGGAAAAAGGCTGTTATGTGGGCCAGGAACTGACCGCGCGCATGCGCTATCGCGCCACCGTGAAACGCAGGCTATTGCCGGTGGCCATCGAAGGCGATGCACCAAAGCCCGGGACCCTGATTATGTTGGGCGATAAAGAAGCCGGTGAAATGCGTTCATCCTTTGAAGACATCGGCCTTGCCCTGTTGCGGCTAGACGCCCTTGCCACCCTGCACGAAAAAGGCGGCGTGTTGACCGCAGGCGACACCACCCTGTCGCCCCTGCGCCCACCCTGGATGACCGCATCCAGTGAAGAACCGCCTATTGGCTAGCCTTCGATTTTTGAGAAATCCGCGACCTGATTGACGGCCGCGCGAATGCGCGCCAAAAGGTTCAAGCGGTTGGCCCGAAGCTTTGCGTCATCATCATTGACCGTCACATCATCGAAGAATTTATCAACGGCTGCGCGCAGATGCGCAAGGGCACCCATGGCTGCGGTGAAGTCTTCGAATGACAAGGCCATAGCCAGCGCTTTTTCTTCCAGATCCAAAATCTTGTTCAGATCTTTTTCAGGTCCATCCACCAAAAGGCTTTCATCGATGGTGCCTTCATAGGTGTTCTTATCTTTCTTTTCTTCGATGGCAACGATATTGGCCGCACGCTTGTAAGCGATCAAAATATTGGCGCCATCATCGGTGTCCAAAAATTTAGCCAATGCATCGACCCGGGCAAGCAAGCGCACCAGATCATCTTCCATGCCGCCTTCTTGTTTCGGGGTCGCAAACACGGCCTCAATCAAATCATGGCGCACGCCCAAACCCCGCATTTGGACCTTTAGGCGATCTGCAAAGAAGGTAAGCAATTCAGATTCATCAAGGGCCATTTTTGAGCCATACCCACTAAGGGCTGCCGGAATAATTTCTGACAATGAAATCCGCAAATTATTTTCGGTAATGATGCGGATCACGCCAAGGGCGGCACGGCGCAGCGCAAACGGGTCACGGGACCCTGTGGGCTTTTCATCAATGGCAAAGAACCCAACCAGAGAATCGATTTTATCGGCCAAGGCAACGGCCATGGTGATGGGTTCTGTCGGGCACGCGTCACCCGGGCCTTGGGGTGAATAATGGCCGGCAATGGCCTCGGCAATATTTTTATCTTCACCATCATGAAGGGCGTAATAGCGCCCAATCAGGCCTTGTAAATCGGGAAATTCGCCAACCATGCCGGTCACCAGATCGGCTTTGGCCAGATGGGCTGCGCGGGTGGCTGCATTGCGATCTGCATCGGGGATGTATTCGCATAATTCTGCGGCCAGACTTTCCATGCGGTCCACCTTGTCGCCAACGCTTCCCAATTTCACATGGAAGGTGACGCCCGAAAGACCGGCGGTGCGGCTTTCCAGTTTTTGCTTGCGGTCTTGGTCCCAGAAAAAACGTGCATCGGACAGGCGCGCGCGCAGTACGCGTTCATTGCCTGCCGCCACCATCTTGCCGCCATCATCGGTGCGCATATTGGCAATGGTAATAAAACGCGGCGCCAAAGTGCCATCGGCATTTTCAAGGGAAAAATATTTCTGATGGGTCCGCATGGAAGATGTCAGAACCTCTGCCGGGACTGCCATAAATTCATCATCAATGCCCCCGATCAAGGCTTCGGGCCATTCCACCAGTCCTGCGACCTCTGCCAAAAGGGCGGGGTCATCTTGCAATGCCAGGCCTTCTGCTTCTGCCAATCGGGTGGCATCTTGTGTGATGATCTCTGCCCGTTCCCCATGATCCAAGACAACAAAGGCGCTGCGGAGTTTGGCCTGATAATCGGCAAAATCTGTCACAGTGATAGGGTCCGGTGCCATAAAACGGTGGCCCCGGGTGGTGTTCCCGGACGTTTTTCCCGCAAAGGAAAAATCAACCACGGAACCCGCGAACAGGCAGGCAATGGCATGAAGCGGGCGCACCCAGCGGGTATCATTGGCCCCCCAGCGCATGGATTTGGGCCAAGGCAATTTTGCAATGGCTTGAGGCATAATATCTGACAACACATCACGTGTTGGGCGACCTTTTTGTTCAATCACCACAAAGTAAAATTCTTTGCCCTTTATTTCGCGCTTTTCGCATTGGTCCAGCGTAAGACCATTGGCCTTTAAGAACCCGGCCATAGCTTTTTCCGGCGCACCTATTGGCGGGCCTTTGCGTTCTTCGGATACATCGGGCTGTTGTTCGGCCAAACCATCGACCACCAGACACAAGCGCCGGGGCGTGACATAGGCCCGGGCATCATCGAACGCGAGGCCTGCGTCTTTCAAACCGTCACACACCAACCGCTTCAGATCATCGGCGGCGCGCACCTGCATGCGGGCGGGAATTTCTTCGGACAAAATTTCCAGTAATAATTCAGCCATTGGCCCGGCTCTCAATCCAGGCTTCACAGCAGCCCTTTGACAGATCGCGTACTCGCCCGATATAGGCGGCGCGCTCCGTGACCGAAATCACGCCGCGCGCATCCAATAGATTAAACAAATGGCTGGCCTTGATGCATTGGTCATAGGCTGGCAGGGCCAAACCTTGGTCCAGCAATGCCTTGCATTCGGTCTGGGCCTTGGTGAAGCCTTCGGTCAAACCCGTTGTGTCGGCATGTTCAAAATTATATGCGGAAAATTCGCGTTCATTTTTCAAAAACACGTCACCATAGGTGACGCCTTCGCCATTCCAATCCAGATCATAAACATTTTCGACGCCCTGGACGTACATTGCCAACCGTTCCAGCCCATAGGTGATTTCTGATGTCACCGGTGAACATTCAATGCCGCCCACTTGTTGAAAATAGGTGAACTGGGTGACTTCCATGCCATCACACCAAACTTCCCAGCCCAGCCCCCAGGCACCCAATGTCGGGCTTTCCCAATCATCTTCGACAAAGCGGATATCGTGCAATGCGGGCGTAATGCCAAGGGCCGCCAAAGACCCCAGATACAAATCCTGAACATCTTCGGGGGATGGCTTTAACACCACCTGATATTGATAGTAATGCTGCAATCGGTTAGGGTTTTCACCATAGCGCCCATCGGTGGGCCGCCGGCAAGGCTGCACATAGGCCGCGCGCCACGGATCAGGACCAAGGGCGCGCAACGTCGTTGCCGGATGAAAGGTGCCAGCACCCATTTCCATGTCATAGGGTTGCAAAATGACACAACCCCGTTCGGCCCAATAGGCCTGGAGTGTCATTATCAATCCCTGAAAGCCGGGTTTTTCCCCCGCCATCGTTTCCTAACCTTTCACCATCAGGCGCGCATGCCTGTTATTTAATCATTGGACAGTCATCACGCCCATCGGGGCATTCCGCCAAATTCCTTGGGCCATAGCTGTCACAAACCGGGCACTGGACAAGATCAAGCTGGGCATCTTCATTCCCATCATCAATTTTTTCCGTGCCGCCCTTACTTTTCAGTTCCAGCCATTTAAAGCCATACCAAACGGCCCCGATAATCAGGGCGAGGACAAGAAGCTTAGGGATGCTCAATCCAAACATGGCAGAGTTTTAATCGGACAACGGCAAAAGGGCAAGGAATGGCATGACTTAGAGGACAAGATTAGCCCCTTTACGAAGGATTTCTTCGGCCCGATCTGTATATTTGCCATCCGCACCGTGCAAAACCATCCCCCGGGCCAGCCGTAAGCCGCCCTTGAGGCCTTTACGGCCTTGAACAATCACCCGTTTTGCAGGGGTTTCGCCGCTATCGGGCCAAAGCGGAAAAACCACGATCTCTCCGATGCACCCCGATAAATGGGCCAATAATCCGTCCAGCCGATCGGCGCGGTGGATCAGGGTCATGGTGCCCTTTTCACGCAACATCCCGAGCCCAAAACGCAGCCAGGCATCCAGACCTTCACGTTCCATATTGGCGCGCGCCCGCCCCCCATGGGGTGAAACCGTGCCGTGATCTGCTTCCAGATAGGGTGGATTGGCCAAAACGTGATCAAACGATGCTGGCAACAAACGCCCCGGGGGCCGTGACAGATTGCCCACCATAAATTCCACCCGGTCATCCAGCCCGTTGAGGCGCGCGTTATCGCTGCCAAGGCGAACAAGATCGGGGTCAATTTCCAGCCCTGTTACCTTCAATCCTGAAACCCGCCATGCCAGCATGATGGCCGCAGCCCCCACCCCGGTGCCGATATCCAGCGCACTTTCACCATTTTGGGCTGGAATGCTGGCCGACAGAAAGACAGGATCAATGGCCGCGCGATAGCCAGTACGGGGCTGGCGCAGGCGCACTTGATTATCCAGAAACCCGTCTTCTGTAACCCCTGAATTTTCGGATTCTATCGGTTGGGTCATGCTTCGTCTTCCTTGTTTCCCCACCGAATATCTGCAGAAAGGTCTAACTCGGCCCGGGCAACATCCACCAATGCGCGCGCGGCCTCAAAATCTGTGTCATCCACCATCATGCGCCTTGGGATGGCATTGGCGCTGCCTTCCAGTACCGACATATTGCCATCAAGGACAAAGGTCTTGATGCCATCGCCCAAGAGCAAGGCTTCGGCCCAGGAAATCAACACAGGATCGTTGGTCCTGAAAAGTTCTTTCACGTGGCCTCTCCGCCAATAAACCCACAAATTTGCCCCCCCTCAAAACACCGCCACAAGACTTGCGGTCCTAGGGGGGTGCTTCTATGCTCCGCCACTCCATGCGCCCCGTCAAGGCTGCATCGGATTCAGCAACGCTCCCCTACTGTCCCAAACAGGGCAGGTCTTGTTAATTTAAGTGAGGTTCTCTTGGCCATCGTCGTCAATCTGGATGAAAAACGTGGAAAACCCGTACAGCCATCGCTGGATGGATTGCATCAGCTTGTGGCCGATGATCTTGGCCGCGTCAATGAAGCCGTTCTGAAAAACATGGAAAGCTCCGTGGCGCTAATTCCGCAACTGGCCGGACACATCATTGCCGCCGGGGGAAAACGAATCCGGCCCATGCTGTTGCTGGGGACTGCCAAACTGTGTGGCTATGAAGGCACCCGCCAAGTGGGATTGGCAGCGGCGGTAGAATTCATCCATACCGCAACCTTGCTTCACGATGATGTGGTTGACGAGTCTGATCTCCGCCGGGGCAAAAGCACCGCCAATGCGCTTTGGGGCAACAAATCAAGCGTCCTGGTTGGCGATTTTCTGTTTTCGCGGTCTTTCCGCCTCATGGTCGCCGATGGATCTTTAGAGGTTCTTTCTATTCTTTCCAACGCCGCCGCGGTCATCGCCGAGGGTGAGGTCATGCAGTTGACCACCGCAAATGATACCGCCACGTCCGAAGATGATTATCTGGAAGTCATCACCGCCAAGACGGCCACCCTGTTTGCAGCCGCCACCCAATTGGGTGCCGTTGTCGCTGGCCGGCCAAAGGTCGAACAGGCAACGCTGGAAGCGTTCGGACGCAACCTTGGCATCGCCTTTCAGTTGACCGACGACGTTTTGGATTATGTGGCCGCATCAGAAGATATGGGCAAAGACCCGGGTGATGATTTCCGCGAAGGGAAAGTAACCCTGCCCGTGGTTCTGGCCTTCAGGCGTGGCGATGAAACCGAACAGGCCTTTTGGCGGCGAACGCTGGAAGATCTGGAACAAGATGATGCCGATTTTGACCATGCCAGAGCATTAATGGAACGCCATGACGTGTTGACCGACTGTCAGGAACGGGCGCGGCACTACACACAAATCGCAAAAGACTCCCTTGATCCATTCCCTGATGGCGAGATCAAGGATGCGCTTTTAGAAGTGGTCGCCTTCTCCGCAGCGCGCAGCCACTAAACCGGTTCTAAGCAGCCGTTAAATCACCAGCTTATACAGATCGATGACATTCTGGCTTAAGACCCGTTTCTGGGCTTCGGGTGAAAGTTCGCCGCACTGGCGTCCCACAAAAGCTCTGGAATTGGGCCAGGTCATATTGGGGTGGGGATAGTCGCTGGACCACATGCAGTTTTTATCACCCCAGAATTTGAGGGTTTGTCCACCCACGTAATCATCCATAAACGTGGCATGAACATGATCCATAAAGATTTCGCTGGGCAATCTGGAAATCAAAAAATCTTCATTGGAATGGCCGGGCTTTGTATTGCGAAGATAATAATAATCCCACTGCTGCAAAATAAAGGGGATCCAGCCAATTTCGCCTTCGACGATTTCCACCGTCAGTTTGGGGTGACGTTCAAACACGCCAGACCAGATCAAATCGAACACCGTGGTCACCACCTCTGAGGTTTTGATGTTGACGGAACCGCGCACTTTTTCCATGCCCGCGCGTTTTTCACGGAAATAATTAAACCCGGTCAGAATGTGGAAATTAAGCGGATAATCCATTTCAGCCGCAGCCGCCCAAAGCTTTTCATAATGGGGCGAGGTCAGCGGCAATTTCGGATCCGGCACCTGCCAGACCAGCGCACCCTTAAGGCCCATATCATTGCAGCGATGCATTTCCTTGATCGCGCCATCGATGTCGTAAACCGAAATGCAAGGAATGGCGAACAGGCGCTTCGGAGACGTATTACAAAAATCAGCGATCCAGTCGTTGTAAACCCGAAAGGCTGCTTCTTGCACATCAGGCTCGGATGCAAACAGGCCGAGGGTAAAGGTTGGATACAGCACCTCTGCGGCAACGCCATCAATATCCATGTCGGTGATCCGGACGGCAGGGTCGCTGCCCCCCTTTGGCCGGGTATCGGGCTGAACCTTTGGGCGGGTCATCCGGTCAAGAATGCTTGGTGGCAATTCATTGAACATATCGGCCGGTTCATCCACATGGCCATCTGCGGAAACAAGAAAGCTCGGGACCTTTTCGCCCGCCGCTTTCATCTCCGGATCAACATAGCGCGCAGACATTTCATCGATTGTCATGGACATCGCATTTCTCCCATCTGTTAAGCGCTCAGGTTGGCCCTGAGCATTTTCGAAATTATGATTGGCTGGATTATATGGGAAAATACCGGCCCTTGGGAACCGTTTCGGGAATTTAAGGGTCCGACCATTGGCCTTGATGCATTGGTCGGGGAGAGAGGATTTGAACCTCCGACCCCCACGTCCCGAACGTGGTGCTCTACCAGGCTGAGCTACTCCCCGAAATGGCGGGTGCCAGCAACAAAGGCCGAACCCGCTTCAAGGCCGCCCTTATAGACCGCCCTTGACCCTTGCGCAACGCCACACAGCCCCAATGAGGGCCGGGACAGTCAATAAATGAGGGGTTCTGGCGGGGTTAGCCCGAAGAACGGTTCAGGGTCTCTTCGCTTGAACAAGTCTCAAGCTTGCTCAGCAGGTATTCCAGACTTTCTTCATCGATGGGGATTGCGCCGCCTTCTTTGTTTTCAAAATGGGTCAGAACGCGTTCCAGCATCCGGCGACGGAACCGCTCACGATCATATTTTTCACCGTCATAGCCCATTTCCTCAGCAACCTTTACGCCCACCAAGGTCGCAGGCAACAATTCCTTGCCCAAGCCTGCCTTCCCCCATAATGCCTGCAGACCCAGCTGTCCTTCGTCATGGATTAGAATCTGGGCATTGATCAACGAGATTTTGGCAAGATGGGCGAGGGATGATTCAAAAAAGGCAATATCGCCCATGCAAAGCGCCCTGAAGATGATCGAATCTGTCAGGCGATTACTTTCCGACAGGCTTTCCACCAAAGACGTCACTTCGCCGATGCCAAAACGGGGGTCCACAAGCCCCAATGTCGCCCGTTCGCGCACCTGAAGCACCAAATCTGCGGTATGATCGGGGGCTCCTTCGCCTTTATCTGCAAGAAGCGCTTCCAGGCTGGTTGTCACCATCGTGACCAACCGCTCGGCGATGTTGATGGGCACATGAGGGCGCCGGGTTACGGCTGTCGAAATTTCTTCCGAGTCACCAAACCGATCCAGGGCCCGCGCCAGGGTCGTTTCCCTGACATCAGCAGTGGTATTATGCATCAAGGTTGCGACTGTTTTTTCATTGCCTTGCTCAACCAGCGTATCGGCAACATTGGCTGAAATGCCTTCGCGCCGGGCAATGGCATTCTGTTTGTCTTCCCCTGTGGTCATAACAATTTCGATCAAATCCTGATCGGTCAGGATTTCCGAAAATTCCAAAACAGGGATCGCCACAGAATCAACGTCTTTAGCCAAACTCAGTGCCAATTCATGGGGGATATCGGGACATTCTTTGAGATGGTCAGAAAGGGCTTGGCGCACACGAATTTCCGCATCCTCGACCATGATCGAGAAAATTTCGAGCGCCATACCCCGTTCTTCTTCATTGAAAGTTTCTGCCTGGAACTGACCAGCCATCTTCTCAACCGTTTCCACCCGGGCTTCGGGGGATGGATCAGTTAGCAGACGCTCAACATCCTGTGCAGTAAGACGATCGACCATAAAACCTCACATATTAGAGCAAGCGGAAGCCGTCATTCTTCAAACTTCGAAAACGGCCCCCACCCCAGGGAAAATCGTTCCCGTCTATTCGGATTTTCTATTGTCAGGGGAACCTGTTAACCAAGCCTTAATATCAATCTCTAGGCCCCTGCCACAAAATGGCCAAAAATGTATGGCCTCTGTTGAATTGCTTGGCCGAAAGTGATACTGGAACACCAGCAAATTCGGGAAGCGGCATGCCGCTTATCAGTGGGGGTGGTCCTCTCTGGGATAACCCCCGGTAATTTCAGTTCTAAATTACAGTTCAAGGAGATGAACAACATGGCTAAATTTCGTTTTTTATCGGCATTACTGGCACTTGGCATTGTGTTTACAGGCACCAATGCAATTGCCGCAGGCGATGCCGCCAAAGGCAAGAAGGTCTACAAAAAATGCGCCATCTGCCATTCGACCAAAGCTGGCAAGAATAAAATCGGCCCGAGCCTTCATGGCATATTTGGGCGCAAGGCTGCCAAGGGCAAGGGCTTTCGCTATTCAAAGCCGATGAAAAAATCCGGCCTGACCTGGGATGCAGCCACCCTCGACAAATTCCTTAAAAAGCCCCGCAAAGTGGTCAAGAAAACACGGATGACCTTCCCCGGCCTGCGTTCTGCATCTCAGCGCGCTGACGTTATTGCGTATATCAAATCGCTTAAGTAACCACGAATACCTTTAAACGCATGCGAAAAAGGCCGGACATATGTCCGGCCTTTTTTCATTTTGCCCTAACCCAGAACGGCCCGTATTCGATCAACTCGGTCCGGCACGGAAATCATCTTATACGATGTAACCTCCAGGGTGCGATCTTCAAAGACCGTTGGGGCGGAACCGTCTTCTGCCGGGGCTGGGACCCATTTTTCAACCACCCCATCGCGCTCTTTGATCAAGGCGGCAATTTCAAATGCATACAAACGAACCATGGCGTTTAACCACCGATTGACCGGCCAGGATGGTTGGGCATGGGTGATTTCAAACATCCCGGTTAGTTCGATGACATCCTCACCTTTATACCAAATCTCGCCCGTGACCCAACGGTTGGTCGTGAACAAGCAAATCGGCTCACCCGCTTCATTCATGGAAATTCCAATGAGATGACTGAGCGCGTCAGTGGGATCATCCGGCATTTCAAAATCAGTTACCTCGGCCGGGCTCACATGATCAGGCATGCCTGCGGGACGCATAAATGTATGGAAATGCCCGTGTTCGCCAACCCTTAGATCAGCCGGATGCGCATGATAGAAAAACTGGCTGCCGCTATCCTTGTCATAGACATCGCCATCGGGATAATGATTCCATTCGTAAAATGTGCCCTTATCGCGCAGCAATTCACCGACGACATTGTCCCCGGTCTTTGCCAACACCGCCTTGATTTCCAGCGCCGTTTCACCCGCAACCCGCATTTTTTCAAGGGCGTCACGGTCCAGTTGTTCAAGAGCCACATCGAAGGCGCTTTCTTCAATGTTATCTGCCTTATCTGCTGGTTTTACCACCATGATGCCTTGCCTTCATGCCATTACAAATACAGTCACTCGGGTTTTAAACACGCCCATCCCCTTTGAACAGTGCCGGGAACGCAGATCACGAATTTGTGACCCATTGTGCATTTTACGACGTTAAATCAAACGATAGGATTATGTCATACACTGGTTGCACATAAAAAAATGAGGATAAATTTATGAAAACCTACCGCGATGGATTGCTTTCCGGCACCGTGCTTTCTGCCATCATTGGACTTTCCGGTTTTGGGATCAGTATTGGGATGGCCACCAATGCCCAAAGTGCTGGTCTGAACCTGCCCGCCCAACCCCGTGCAGAATCGACCCTGGTTGCGGCAAACAACCCCTGTAATCCCTGTGCCGCAAAAAATCCATGCGCGGCTAAGAACCCCTGCGCCGCTAAGAACCCCTGTGCGGCTAAGAACCCCTGTGCGGCTAAAAATCCCTGCGCCGCGAAAAACCCCTGCGCCGCGAAAAACCCGTGCAACCCGTGTGCCGCAAATCCATGCAACCCCTGTGCAGCAGGCGCATCGGCCAAAGCATCCAACTGTTTTGTCCCACGCCTGACAAAGGCCAAGGCCAACCCCTGTGCAGCCAAAAATCCCTGTGCCGCTAAAAATCCCTGTAACCCCTGTGGGGCCAAGAACCCTTGCGCCGCATCCGATGACATCGCAGTTTCCAATGCCGAAGCCGTCAAGGCTTACGCCTGCATCAGGCCTGTGTTGCAAACAGCCTATGGCAAATCAGGAAATTCAGTCGCGCTGGCCTATACGAAATGGAAAGATTACAGCGCGGTCCCCTATCCATCATCCACCCATGGCGGCCGCTTTGTTCGCAACTACGCCAACCCCAAGGGGGCCAATTACGGAAAATTTGAAAAGTCCGGGATCATGCCCCAGGGCACGGTTCTGGCCAAAGACAGTTTTTCGGTTACCAAAACCGGTGCCGTCGCCCCCGGCCCCTTATTCTTGATGGAAAAAATGGGCCGTGGCTTTAACAAGGCATCGGGAAATTGGCGCTACACCATGATCATGCCCAATGGGACAACATTCGGCGTTACCAAAGGCAAAAATTCGGCCGGAATGAAATTCTGCACCGAATGCCACGCGGCTGTCGGTGAAAATCAGGATCACATGTTCTTCCTTCCCGAAGAATTCCGATCAAAGTAACCTTTATACCCAAAATATGTTGATTCAAGATCGGGCGGGAACAATGTTCCTTCATTTTATGATT
>Ga0233433_10002972_pt1 | contig 14196 bp, 12 predicted proteins | sample SI_122_August201_5_FD_179868 | JGI IMG/M metagenome (GOLD analysis project Ga0233433, IMG submission 179868) | Seawater microbial communities from Saanich Inlet, British Columbia, Canada - SI_122_August2016_100_MG | ecosystem: Environmental > Aquatic > Marine > Inlet | place: Canada: British...
GCTTGAATTGTCCAGCGGACAACATAAACCGCACCGGAAAGAACGGTGGTCAACGCGGCCAGCCAAATCAGGATTGTTAGCGCCATGTCATAGTCAACATCAAGCGCCAATAAGGCCAGCACGAACCCAGCCAGAATAATCTGTGTTGCTGTATTGACCTTGCTAACAAACAGGGGGGTCATCTGCAGACTTTGGGTCAAGGTATGATAGAGCATCGCCCCACCAATGATCAGAATATCGCGGAACACAACCAAAATGACGATCCAACTCGGCAAATAACCCTCGATCCCGAAGGTGATAAAAACACCCATCAGCAATGCCTTATCGGCCAGTGGATCAAGATACGCCCCAAGCACAGATTTGGCCTCAAGATAGCGCGCAAGAAAGCCATCCACCGCATCAGAAATGCCCGCACCGACAAACAGCCAAAAGGCCAGAACCATCTGGGAATCAACAATGGCCCAGACCAGAATTGGTACGGACAACAAGCGGGCGAGCGATATAAAATTGGGGATATTCAAGGGGTTACAACCGGGTTCAGTGGCGGGGTTGATCTTGTTTTTTGAGCACCACGGTCTTGTGGCTTACCAAAATGAAGATTCCAGTAGATAGGCCCCCTCGAAAGATTAAGGTCGCTCTGGCTTAACGCTACGGTCAATTGATCTTCGTCTCCAAGAAAATTTAGTCTGATACGGGCCGTCTTCTTTGAAATATATATCAGATCGCTTCGACGAACAAAGGCAACCTGTTTCAATCGTTTTTTAATATCCAGCCAATCAGCCAGAGAAGTGATGGGCACTTCTGCCGTTAATTCAGTTCCGGTATCGAAACGCAAACGGTTCGCGCGTTTCCAACCCTCTTCAACCTGGACAACCACCGCCCGTGCCGCCCGTTTCAGGCCTTCCTCAATGGGCTCGCCCGGGACCAGATCAAAAGACATAAGCCGGGTCTGTTCCAACCGGGTCGTGCCCACCCTGCTCATGGTGACCTGAAGACGGTGCGCCGTGGCCGGTTTCTTGGTTATCTTGTTTTCAGCACCCTCTGACTTTGCATCTGCTTTTAGCCCTGACTTTGGCGTTCCCACATGCTGGCGGACGATCACCACCAAGACATCCACGGCACCATAGCGTTTGGCGATTGCGGACAATTGTTTGTCATTCCCACGCACTGCCTGCTCAGCCCCGATCAAAGAGATATCGCGAAGGTCCCCCTTGGGGTGAATCAGCGGCACCAGTCCATCCGATGAAGGCTGGGCCAGAAAGGATGCCCGCCAGGGATTGGGATTGTCCCACAGCGAATAGGCACCAGAGACTTCATAAATGGGTAAAACCAGCACGGGTTTGCTGCGCGTTTCTGCAAACCCGATGCCGTAGCCCCGCAAAAGTCCCCGCACGGCATCGCTTTTAAAACGAACCTTAAGGGTTGCGAGATACCGGACCTTTGACGTCTTTTCATCGATCACTTCAAAATCGCGGACCAAATCAGCCAACAATGCCGGGTTAACCTTAGGCAGGCGCGAAATGTCTTCGTTCAGGGCAATGCGGGCCAAAAGCCGCTGCATGGCCTTGGCCTGACCAGCAAAAAGGGCCTTATCGCGGGCCAGGGCCGCGGTCTTGGCGGTCATATCCACCTTGGATTCAGCAATGGTATAGACATTTTTGGCAGCAAGGCTTGAGTCCGAAAATGCGATTGCAAGCGAACAAAAAACCAAAGACCACACAAAAGACTTCACCAAACGCCCCCCCAAAAGCCGGCCCGCCCTGAGATGAGGCGAAAAACCGGTCAAGACATTGATCATATGCGATTGAATCATTACAAACCGCCGCAGATATATTAAACAGATACGGTAAACAGGCCGCAAACTTAATTGACGTGTCACAGGATCAAACCCCGTACCATTGAATTTGTCTATCAAAGGGCTGGAATGCAAGGAGAAACCCATTAAACGCGCAACCTACAGAGACGCCGGTGTCGACATAGACGCGGGCAACGCATTGGTCCAAAAGATTGCACCCATGGCAAAGGCGACGGACCGAAGCGGGTGCATGTCTGGTCTGGGTGGGTTTGGCGCATTGTTTGATGTAAAAGCCGCAGGCTTTAAAGACCCTGTTCTTGTCGCCGCCACCGATGGCGTTGGCACCAAATTACGCCTTGCTATTGATACCGGTCTTTTCGATACCGTGGGCGTTGATCTGGTGGCCATGTGCGTTAACGATCTGGTCGTTCAAGGTGCAGAACCCCTGTTCTTTCTGGATTATCTGGCCACTGGCGCGCTGGAGGTTGATGCAGCAGCCCGGGTCATTGCGGGCATCGCAGATGGCTGTCAACAGGCCGGTTGTGCACTGATTGGTGGTGAAACTGCTGAAATGCCTGGCATGTATGGTGATGGGGACTTTGACCTTGCTGGTTTTTCCGTCGGCGCCGTTGAACGCGACCAAGTATTGACGGGCGCCACCATCACGCCCGGTGATGTGGTGTTAGGGCTGGCATCCAATGGGCTCCATTCCAACGGGTTTTCACTGGTGCGGCGCGTGGTGGCCGATGGCAATCTGGATTGGAACGATCCCGCGCCATTTGCGCCCAAACGCAGCCTTGGCGAAGCGTTGCTTGATCCAACCAGAATTTACGTCAAAAGCTGCCTTGGCGCGATTGCCCTGAAAAATGCCCAAACCGGTCTTTCCGCCATTAAAGGCCTCGCCCATATCACCGGAGGCGGGTTGAGCGAAAACATCCCAAGAATTTTACCCAAAGGCCAACGCGCGGTTCTTGATGCAACCTTTTGGGATTTACCGGACGTTTTTGCATGGCTTCGCGATGCGGGCAACATTGCAGATGAAGAACTGGCACGCACCTTTAACTGTGGGATTGGCATGGTTGTCATCACAACCCCCGAAGATGCCGATGGGGTCATCAAAGCCTTGAACAAAGGGGGCGAGCGCGTATCTAAAATCGGGGTTATTGATGTCGCCCCTGACAACAGCACAGACACAATCGTTGAAAACACGGGAACGGCATGGCGCGGCTAAAAATCGGGGTTCTAATTTCGGGATCAGGCACCAACCTTCAGGCGCTGCTGGATGCGGCTGGCGCATCGGATTATCCGGGCGAAATCAAACTCGTCATATCCAACAAAGCCGATGCCCATGGTCTTGAGCGTGCCCGCAAGGCAGGGGTTGAGACCCGGGTCATTCCCCATGGTGATTTTCCAGATCGTGAACGTTTTGATGACGCGCTCGATGGGGCCCTTCGCGATGCGGGCTGTGAACTGATCTGTCTGGCCGGGTTTATGCGAATTTTAACGGACAAATTTGTGACCGATTGGGACGAAAGAATGCTCAACATTCATCCATCCCTGCTGCCCGCCTTTCGGGGGCTTGATGTTCACCAGCGCACCCTTAACGCTGGCGTGCGCATCACGGGGTGTACCGTACATTTCGTCCAGCCAGAACTGGATGCGGGACCCATCATTGTCCAGGGCGCTGTGCCAGTTCGTTCCCAAGACGATGAAAAAAGTCTGGCCGCCCGCATTCTTGCCGTGGAACACAGAATTTACCCCTTGGCGGTGCGCCTCATTGGGGAAGGCCGGGTTCGGGTTGAAAATGGCCGGGTTATCATCGATGACACAGACCTTGCCCCAAATGATGCCCATCTGATCAGCCCTGAGCGATAAGCCCCCTCCCCCCAACGAACAAAGCCTCCGACACAATCTGTGCAGGAGGCTTTATTTATGGTGCCGGGGGCGCTATAGAAGGGGCAGAACAATGACCCGTTATTTCAAGGAGCACACCATGGCCGAATTCGATGATCTCAAGTCCCACGAAGAAATGTGGGATAATTTCGTCACACTGGTCACCTACAGCACCATTGCGATTGTAGCGACCCTGGCACTTTTGTTCCTGTTCGTGGCCTAACAAAGGCCCCGTGAAGGTTTTGGGGCCTAAAGGCCCTCCCCTTCAGAGCTGATTAGCTCACAATTTCCAGTTCAGAAAAGAAGAAGGCAATTTCTTCGGCTGCCGTGTCCGGTGCATCGGATCCGTGCACGGAATTGGCTTCGATGGATTCTGCAAAGTCTTTGCGGATGGTGCCGTCATCAGCATTAGCCGGATTGGTTGCACCCATGATTTCACGGTTGCGTGCGATGGCGTTTTCGCCTTCCAGCACCTGAGGGATCACCGGGCCAGAAATCATGAAGTCACAAAGGTCGTTAAAGAACGCCCTTTCCTTGTGCACCCCATAAAATACTTCTGCCTGTTCACGGGTCAACTGGATACGCTTTTGAGCGATAATCCGAAGGCCCCCTTTTTCAAAACGGGCGTTGATTTCACCGGTCAAATTGCGCCGGGTCGCATCGGGTTTAATAATCGAAAGTGTTCGTTCAAGTGCCATTGAAATAGATGCTCCAAAAGGTTTAGCGGCGCGCCTTATAGACGGATCGAAGGCCAAGGGCAAGGGTCAGGCAAAAAATCTACATTCTGAAAACCATTGTTTGCCCTATAACGCCTGCTTTTCCCAGCCCCCGGATTCTCCCTGACGCCAATAAGTCAGGTCGTAACCCATTGATTTATATGCCTGCCAATGAGAACGGGCGCTGTCCAGGGCAATTTGATCATTGCCATCAAACATTTCCAGACAACGCTGATAATCGGCAACCATTTCTGAGGGCACCCCATCGGCCAGAACCAGAACCGTCGCCTGATTGGGATTGTCGTCCCCAACCGTCAGCCAGATGGGCTGGCCCTGAGACTGCGCCTCATCGAAGCCATCCTTAACCGAGCCATGGGGCAGAAACGAATCATTTGCATACGTCCACAGCGATGCATTCAACGCTGCCAATTGCTCTGGAGAGCCGGCTTTGACCACCGCCTTCAGGCCATTGGCCAGGACCTTTTCCAAAAGCCGGGGCAAGGCGGTTCCCAAAGGGGACTGTTCCAGATGATAAAAAGCGATTTCGGTCACGATGTGCGCTCACGATCCTTCGTAATGATCTGCGACCAATCGATCCAAAAGCCTGACACCAAATCCAGTGCCCCCGCCCGGGACCGTTGGCGCATCCTTGCCCGACCACGACACTCCGGCAATATCAAGATGGGCCCAGGGCACATCGTTGACAAAACGCTGCAGGAACTGGGCTGCAGTGATGGACCCGGCCCCGCCGCCCGAAGAAATATTCTGCACATCGGCTGCCTTGGAATCAATTTGCCGGTCATATGCTTTTCCCAGAGGCATCCGCCAGAGCTTTTCATCCATAGCCTTGCCCGCATCTAAAAGCTGGTCCGATAGTTTGTCATTATTGGAAAACAGCCCCGCATGATGGGCACCAAGGGCCATAATGATGGCCCCGGTCAAGGTCGCAAGATCGACCATAAACTGCGGCTTGAAGCGTTTTTGGCAGTACCACAATGCATCGGCCAACACCAACCGCCCTTCGGCATCGGTATTCAAAACCTCAATAGTTTGGCCGGAATAGGATTTAACGATATCACCGGGCCGCTGTGCCCTCCCTGAGGGCATATTTTCAACCAGACCAACGATCCCAACCGCATTGACCTTTGCCTTACGGGCGGCCAGCGCCTGCATCAGGCCGATCACCACGCCAGACCCTGCCATGTCCCATTTCATGTCTTCCATGCCCTTTGATGGCTTGATGGAGATCCCACCGGTATCAAAGGTGACCCCCTTGCCAACAAAGGCCACAGGGGCTGCTTTTTTGCCTTTTGCCGAAGCACCATTCCATTGCATGACCACCAATCGGGGGGGCCGGGCGCTGCCCATGCCCACGCCCAAAAGCGCCCCAAAGCCCAGTTTCTTCATTTTCTTTTCGTCCAGCACTTCAACCTTGACCCCAAGGCGCGATAATTTACGCGCTTCACGGGCCAGTGTTTCAGGATAAATCACATTGGCCGGTTCAGAGACGAGGTTACGGGTGGAGAAAACGCCCCCCGCCACCGCATCCAGACGCCTAAACAAACGCCCCGATGCCGCCATTGCCGTCGCTGGCACCTGCACGTCAAGACGATCAAGTGCCGGTTTGTTTTCCTTTTTTTCCGTGGTCCGATATTTGTCGAAACGATAACTTCTAAGCCGTGCCCCAACCCCAACATGGGCTGCCAATTCTGCAATGCTCAACTTGCAGCCTTTAGGCACCTCTACCAAAACTGCCGCGCGTTCATCGCCACTGGCACCCAACTGGGCGGTCGCTACCCCACCGGCCTGTTCAGCCACCAGGTCCTTCACCTCAGAACCCTTACCAAGGCCAACGACGATAACGCGGCTAATCGATCCCTTGCCGGGAGCCAAAACCACCAGGGTCTGGCCCGCGTTTGCCTTGAACCGGCTAGCCCCCATGGCGCGCTTGATGGCGCCGCCAAGGGTTTTGTCAAACGCTAGGGCACAAGCCAGCAATCTCGGGGCATTCTTGTTCTGGTCTGCGAATACGACCACAGCACCTTTTTTTGGTGTTTGGGGCTTTGAAAATGCAATCTTCATAGGTCTTTCTCCCGAGGGACATGCTGAAACATAGATTTTGGGAACATTTATTCCCAATCTGGGCCGCGAGTGTAACCACAGGGTTGCAAAAAATCTGCCCCAAAATTGCGAACCCGCCCCCCGACCGCTCCAAGGGGCTAAAAAGTAATTTTAAGCCAGCAAAGCCTAAAGGATGGCGGAACAAAACAAGACGCTTATAATAGAGAAGATGAACTGCACATTTCGCTACATGCTGCGCCAACTTGTTTGGCCGCTCTTTTTCGCAGTCATCGCCATTTCCGGCATTGTCTGGATGTCGCAATCCCTTCGTTTTGTCGATTTGGTCCTTAATCGAGGCCTGCCGTCATATAACCTTTTCCATCTGGCATTTCTGGTGTTGCCCATGTTTACGTCGGTGTTCCTGCCGATCATCCTGTTTGGGGTTATCATCTTTTCCTACACCCGGATGAACATGGACAGCGAACTGGTCATTTGGCGGGCAGCCGGGATCAGCCCATTGCGCCTTGCAGCACCTGGATTGAGTGCTGCCATGCTGGTGGTTATCTTGTGTTATGCGCTGAACCTTTATTTCATGCCCGGAGCCTACCGCCAGTTCAAAGACATCCAGCATGCGATCCGAAACAATTATTCCCAGGTCTTGCTGCGCGAAGGCGCTTTCAACGAAATCGGGACCGGGTTGACGGTTTACATTCGCGAACGGGGCCCTAATGGCGAATTGTTCGGCATTCTTGCCCATGATCGGCGAAACAAGGGCCAGCCCATCACGGTGATGGCTGAACGCGGGGCCATGGTCAACACCGATAACGGGCCAAGGGTCGTCATGATTAAGGGCAACCGGCAATCGATCAAGCGCACAGGCGATGACCTGTCCATCCTCTATTTTGACCGCTACACCCTTGATCTACATAATCAGGGCACCAAAGGTGGTCCCCGTTGGCGAGAGCCCAAGGAACGCTTTCTCCATGAATTATTCCAAATCCGTCAATCGGGACCTCACGCCGCCAGCGATAAGCGTTACGAACTCAAACTTTATGCTGAAGGCCATCAGCGTCTGGCATCCCCTTTGCTGGCACTGGCCTTTACGTTGTTGGCGCTTTCTGCCCTGTTAACCGGGGATTTCAAACGCGGTGGACAGGGAAGCCGTATCATCGCCGCAACCCTTTTCATGTTGGTGACCCAGGCAATCAACATCAGTCTTTTCAGCTTTGCCGGTTCGAGCTTTATGGCAGTGCCCTTTATGTATCTATTACCCATTTCGATTATTTGTGCATGTGCATGGATTTTGTTTCGGGAAAAATCACGGTTGCGGCCAACGACCCGCCCCCCGACCCTGTCAGCGAAGGCATAGGTTAGCTTTATGGCGACAGTCACCCCGGTCTTCTCAACCCTTTCGCTGTATCTTTCACGGCGTTTTTTGTTTGGGTTTTTTGTCGTGTTACTCTCGATCGGTTCCATCATCTTCTTGATTGATATTGTTGAACTGATGCGCCGCAGCGGCACCCGATCAGACATCACCTTTCAAATCGTCCTTCAACTGGCATTGTTGAAACTGCCCTATATGTTGCAAAAAATTCTGCCCTTCACGGTTTTATTTGGCTCCATGCATGCCCTGTGGCGCATGACACGGACCAGCGAGCTTATTATTGCCCGGGCATCCGGGGTTTCGGTTTGGCAATTTCTGGCGCCTGCATTTTGCGTGGCCGCGCTGATTGGGGCATTTTTTGTTGCCGTCATAAACCCAGTGGGGTCGTCCATGCTGTTGCGTTACGAACAACTGGAAGCAAAATTATTTCAAGGCCGCGCATCCCTGCTTTCCGTTTCAGAAGCAGGGTTATGGCTGCGCCAATCTGATGCCCAGGGCCGGGCCGTCATCCATGCCCAACGCATGGCACCGGGAAAAATCATCCTGAGCAAAGTGACCATCTATCTTTACGACACCGAAAACCGCTTTACCGGCCGGTTGGATGCCCCCCGCGCCCAGTTGGAAAAGGGGCACTGGCTATTAAGCAATGTTTTGGTTACAGCCCCGGGACAGCCTTCCAGCAGGGAACCGGTCTATAAAATTCCCACCGACTGGACAGCTGCAAAAATTCAGGACAGTTTTTCTTCGCCCGAAACCCTGTCCTTCTGGAATTTTCCCGGGTTCATCGCCATACTGGATCAGGCTGGGTTTACTGCGGCGCGGCACAAGGTTTACTGGTACTCTCTTTTGGCGCTGCCCATTATGCTCGCTGCCATGGTTCTGGTTGCCGCCAGTTTTTCATTGCGCACGGCCAGACGCGGCGGCGTTGCCACACTGATCGGGGTGGGCGTGTTGTTCAGCTTTTTTCTTTTCTTCCTGTCCGATGTGGCTTTCACCCTTGGCCTGTCATCGGCAATCCCGGCTTTTCTTGCAGCCTTCACCCCGGCAATGGTAACCCTTTTAATTGGATTATCTATTTTGATGCATTTGGAAGAAAGCTAGGCATGAACGACAAATACGTGGCCTTCTGGCGATGACACAAACAAACGAACAACCGACCCGGCCCGTGACCCTGATGTTGGCTCAAACGCTGCTTGTTTGCGCAGCGTTTGTCATGGGGCCTATCATCCAGATTGACGCAACATCAAATGCCGGTGCCGCCCAGGCCCAGGCCCAGGCGACAAAACAAAAAAGCATCAAGATCGCGCCATACGTGATTCTTCGGGCCGATGAAATTTCATTTAACGATAAATCCAAAATTGCCACGGCCAGAGGCAAGGTTGAAATTTCTCATAAGGGTCGGTTTTTACGCGCTGATACTGTGACCTATGAAGAAAAGACCGACACCTTCTCAGTGATCGGGAACGTCACTATGGTTGAACCCAATGGTGATGTTATCTTTGGCGAGCGTAGCCAATTTACAAACCAGTTCAAGGACGGCTTCATCGAAGGCTTTCGCATGTTGTTTACCGACAACACACGACTGGCGGCACCCGGCGGCCAGCGCACTGGCGGGGTCATCACCAGACTACGCAATGCTATTTTCTCGCCCTGCAACCTATGTGAAAAGGACCCCTCGCGCGCACCACTATGGCGCATTCGTTCGGTTCGCGTCATCCATGATGGTGAGGCAAAGAATATCAGTTACAAAGACGCCTATTTTGAATTTTTTGGGGTCCCCGTTGCGTACACGCCATATTTTTCTCATCCTGATCCAAATGTAAAAAGACGTTCCGGCTTTCTTACCCCTAGCTACAGTGAGAATACAGATTTTGGATTTAGTGTGCGACTACCATACTTCTGGGCACTTTCAGAACAAGAGGATGTCACGCTGACCCCCATTCTCAACACCAATGAAGCCTCCGTCCTTCATGCCGAATATCGCCGCAGCTTCACCAATGGTGAATTGTCCGTTGATACCTCCATCACCAATCCGGAACGGCGTGAAGGGGAGACAAAAATCGGCGGCAATGAGATTCGGGGGCATGTGCTTCTTGATGGAAAATTCAGTATCAACCCCACCTGGCGCACAAATTTCCAATATCAGCGCACCAGTGACGACACCTACCTTCGGCGTTATAGCTTTCATGCTCCGGATAACCAAACCCTGACGTCTTCGGCCAATATTGAAGGCTTCCAGGGCCATAAGTATGTGCAACTTAGCGGCTATCATTTCCACGGTTTGCGTGAAACCGATAACCCGGACGAAGCGCCCCTGGTAATGCCCTTTGGCCAATACAGTTTTGTATCGGAATCAAAAGCCGCCGGCTCATATATAACAGCCGATGCCAGCATGCTGGCCATGCACCGCGACGATGGTGTCGATAGCCGGAGACTTTCGTTAAAGGGCGGATGGCATTTACCCTATACGGCGCCGGGTGGGGACATTTATGAAATGTCCGCCCTGTTGCAATCAGACATATATTCCGTGAGCGATGTTACCAATGAAAGCGGAACGGGAACGCAAGATGGCTTTACAGGCAGGGTCCAACCGCAACTCAGCTTCAAATGGCGTTATCCCTTCGTTCGCAAGGAAAAGGCATCTTCGCAACTGCTTGAACCCATTGTGTCACTAATCGTGTCCCCAAATGGTGGCAACCCATCCAAAATCCCCAATGAAGACAGTCAGGATATCGAATTTGACGACACCAATCTGTTTTCCGCCAATCGATACACCGGCGTTGACCGGGTTGATGGTGGGCAACGTCTTGTCTATGGCCTCAACTGGGGCCTTTATGGAGACAAGGGGGGCAGTATTGAAGCCTTTCTGGGCCAAAGCCTTCGACTGCGGTCAGCAACAAACTTTGCTTCGGGCTCTGGCCTTCGCGATAAAAAATCTGACTTGGTCGGCAAGCTACGCATTAATCCCAACAGCTATTTAGATTTTCTATACCGATTCAGGATTGATCCTGATGGCCCCACAGCCAATCGGAACGAATTTGCGGTATCCGCTGGGCCGTCTCGCTTTCGTGCGAGCCTGAATTATATCTTTATCAGCGAAGAAGCGGGTACGGGTGAATTTGGCGATCGTGAGGAAATCACAGGTACCCTTAATGCTGAAATTGATAAATTCTGGCAAGCACGGGCTTATATCCGTAAAGATTTGACCGATAATGGGGGGCTTATCTCTGAATCTTTGGGACTTAGATATGCAGATGAATGTTTTATCTTTGATGCAACCTTTACCCGAAGCTTTACACAGGATCGCGACCTGAAGCCCATAGACACCCTCCTTTTTATGCTTACTTTCAAGCATCTGGGCGCGGTCAGAGGTGCTGGTTGAACAACCGGGCCCTTGGCCTGTATTCTCCCCCTAAAATTGCCGCATGGGATAAGATGCGGTATTTATTCTTGAAAGTTGACAGGACGATCCAGCCCCATGGTGGTTAATTTCTTTCACAGGCAATCTGTTAAAAGCCGAGGGCACATGCGTCGTGCTCAAAAAATATGGGCGACCTGTTTGCCTGCATTCATGGCATTCGCGATCTTCGGCACGACGATTTCCTCAAATGCATCCGAAATGCCAAAAGCCTCCGTTTTAGATATTCTGGCGGTGGTCAATGAATACCCGGTTTCGGCTTATGACCTGAACCAGCGTCTTGATCTTATTATCCGTTCATCAACGCTGCCCAACACGCCCCGTGCACGGCTCAGTCTGGCACCCAGGGTTTTAAAATCCCTGATCAATGAAGCCCTTCAATTGCAAGAAGCAAAGCGTTTAAAAATTGTCGTTTCACAGCCCGAAATGAACAGGGCGCTGCGATTGGTTGAAAAACAAAACCGTTTGCAGCCCAACAAGATTTTTCCCTTTTTAAAATCCCGACAAATAGGGCAAACAACCTTATTGCGCCAAATCCGTGCTGCCCTTGCCTGGCAGGTTGTGGTTCGCCGCAGATACGCCCATTCAACCATTATTACAGATGAAGAAATTGACAGGACCCTTGCGCGCTTCAAGGAAAGTGCAAAAAGTCCCCGATTGCTGGCTGCTGAAATTTTTCTTCCCCTGGACAACCCCTCCCAGGAAGCAACGGTTCGCAACACTGCCAATAAAATTATTGAAGAAATAAAAGCAGGCGCAAATTTTGCACTGCTCGCCCGGCAATTTTCCCAAAGTGAATCAGCACGCCACGGCGGCGACCTTGGCTGGATACAACCGGGGCAGCTGGATCCTCAAATCGAGAAGGTTCTGAAAACGCTCCCCATCAAAGCCCTTTCCATGCCCATCCGCACCGCTGCTGGATACACCATCGTTTTATTGCGCAATCGACGGGCACCGCCTGAACAAAAGGCAGGAAACACGATCGTCAGCTTGCGCCAAATCATCCTTGAAGCCCCAAATGGGGCGCGTCCGGATGAACTGCAAAGCCAATTATCCCTTGCCGATACCATCCAAAAAAGTGTTCGCGGTTGTGACGATTTCGCAGCAATCGCCAAAGAACTGGGGATAAAACGCTCTGGCAATATCATCCAGGTCAAGATCAAGGAATTGTCGAAAAACCTTCGAACGCTGGTCACCACCATCAAAACCGGCGCTGTATCCCCACCGCTGCGGTCTCCAGAGGGCGTTAAAATGATCATGGTGTGCAACAGAAGTAATTCCGGGGGCGGGGGCGCTAATCTGCCCAATCGCAATAAAATCCGAACCCTTCTGCTTGGCCGTCGACTTGAAATTCAGGCACGGCGTTACCTGCGTGATCTGCGCCAAACCGCATTTTTGGATATTCGTGCGTGGCGATAACACCAAAAGCGGGACCATTGGTCCTAACAATGGGAGAGCCCGCCGGAATCGGTGGCGAGATCACCCTTAAAGCTTGGCTTGCACGCACAAACCAATCAGCCACACCCTTTTTTACTGTTGCTGACCCCGATCACCTGTCGGCCACTGCTGCTGCTTTGGGCTTTGATGTCGCGATCAAAACCATCGAGAACCCCGAAGATGCATGGGATGTTTTCGACACGGCCTTGCCCGTTATGGCCGAACCCCTTCCCGGCCCTGTCACGCCGGGCCAGCCAAGCAAAGCCAATGCAAGTGCTGTCATAGCGTCAATACGGCGGGCTGCAGAATTCGTCCGCACGAAAGAATCCTGTGCCATGGTCACCAATCCCATTCACAAGAAAATTCTGGCAGACACGGGGTTTTCCCATCCCGGACACACTGAATATTTGGCGGAACTAACCGATACTGAGACCCCCATCATGATGCTGGCCTGCCCGGGGCTGCGGGTGGTGCCCGTGACCATCCATGTTGCCTTGAACAAAGCCATCAAAATGCTCAGCACTGATGCCATAAAAGGCGCGGCACGCATAACCGCACGGGCATTGACCACCGATTTTGGTATCCCCACCCCTCGCCTTGCTATCGCTGCGCTTAATCCCCACGCCGGAGAAGACGGGATGATGGGTGAAGAAGACGAAACCATCATCGCCCCGGCCATCCAGACATTGGCACAAGAAGGCATCGATGTTTTTGGGCCCGCCGCACCAGACAGTTTGTTTCATACCCGGGCCAGAAAAACCTATGATGCGGTCATCTGCATGTATCATGATCAAGCCCTGATCCCGCTAAAGACGGTTGATTTTGATCAAGGCGTCGACATCACCCTTGGCCTTCCCATTGTCCGCACCTCCCCTGATCACGGCACCGCTTTTGATATCGCCGGGCGCGGCATTGCCCGTGAATCCAGTTTGTTGGCAGCCATGGACATGGCACTTGAAATCGCCCAAAACCGTTCTTCAGCAAAGCTAGGAAAGGTAATTGGCCGCCATGGACCCCGATAAAAATGATGCCATTGCCAATCAGCCCCCGCTTCGTGATGTCATTGCGCGCGCGGGCCTTAATGCACGGAAATCATTGGGGCAGCATTTTTTGCTCGACCTCAACCTCACCACACGCATTGCCCGCGCAGCAGGTGACATCAATGGCGCCACGGTCATTGAAATTGGCCCGGGCCCTGGTGGGCTGACCCGCTCGATCCTTGCCGAAGGGGCCGATCATATTATCGCCATCGAAAAGGACCACCGCTGTCGCGCTGCTCTTCAGCCTCTGGTCGATGCAGCAAAGGGCCGTCTGGAATTGATTGATGCCGATGCATTGGAACTGGTCGAGCCCGACTTTATTCGGGCCCACGGATTTGATCCAAAACAGATCTGCCTGATTGCCAACCTGCCCTATAACATTGCCACCGAGCTGATCGTTCGGTGGCTGCGTCTGACCTATGATGATCCCGAATTATTCAAGGCCATGGTCA
>Ga0233433_10002973_pt1 | contig 14193 bp, 15 predicted proteins | sample SI_122_August201_5_FD_179868 | JGI IMG/M metagenome (GOLD analysis project Ga0233433, IMG submission 179868) | Seawater microbial communities from Saanich Inlet, British Columbia, Canada - SI_122_August2016_100_MG | ecosystem: Environmental > Aquatic > Marine > Inlet | place: Canada: British...
GTTAATATTTGGTTGGTTTTTAATAATATTTTCAATATTATTTAGCGTTATTGAATTGACAAAAATATTTGGTCTTTATTGAGATATTATTTCGTCTCTAGCTCATTGATAGAAAGTTACAAAACGCTGGAAAACAGCAAGTAAAAATCACTAAACCAAAGGAGATCTGTACGATTTTTTTTTATAATTCCAACGTGATGATAGATGAATAAAACTTTAGTTATCGTCGGAGCCGGTACAGGCGGTTTAGCTATCGCTAGCTCAATATTATCTTGCATTAGCCGCCATGAATTAGATGTGGTGATAATTGACCCATCTGCGAACCATTATTATCAGGCGCAATGGACGATGGTCGGTGCAGGATTGTTTCCTAAAGAACGAACTCAAGGTCTAACGAAAGCACTGATTCCACGAAAAGCTAAATGGATACAAGAATCTGTTCAAAGTATTGACCCTGCAGGGAAAACCATTCAGTTATCTAACGCAATGACGACGTCATATGACTATTTGATCATAGCGGCCGGCCTAAATCTCGACTGGAGTAAAATTACTGGTTTAGAGGCTGCGATGGGTAAAAATGGAGTTTGTAGTAACTATAGCTATCCAACTGTCGATAGCACTTGGAATGCAATTCAAAGTATAGAACAAGGGAATGCTATTTTTACGTTTCCTCCCCCACCGATAAAATGCGCTGGAGCTCCCCAGAAAATAATGTATTTAGCAGAGCATTATTTTAGGAAAAAATCTATTCGAAACAACATAGACGTCAAATATTTCTGTGCAGGAAAATCTATATTTGCAGTCAAAAAATATAAAGAGACACTGGATCGCATATGTGAAGACAGACATATTGACACACAATTTAACTGGAACTTGACTGCAGTTATCGGCGAATCTCAACAGGCCATTTTCACTAATACGGAGACTGGTGAGACTTGTTGTGAAAAATATAACTTACTTCACGTAACACCTCCTATGAGTGCCCCCAAGTTTATAAAAGACAGCGGTCTTGGAAATGAATCCGGTTTCGTTAGCGTCGACGCGCAAACACTACAGCATGATGTTTATCCTGATATTTTCAGTCTGGGAGATGCTAGTAGCTTACCAACTTCCAAAACAGCTGCAGCTATACGGGCGCAAGTGCCGGTACTTAAAAATAATTTTTTCTCACATATAAAACGGAGAAACCTGAGTGCTGAATATGATGGCTATAGTTCGTGTCCATTAATAACTGGATATAATAGTGCAGTATTAGCTGAATTTGACTACCAGCTAGAGCCACGCGAAACTTTTCCTTTCAATCAGGCAAAAGAGCGGCTTTCGATGTATCTTTTGAAAAAATACTTAATGCCTGTTCTTTATTGGAAGGCGCTAATACGCGGAAAGCGCTGGCCAACTATTTTATAAATTTTTAGAAAGGGGAAATGTATGGACATCTCACAATATTCTGCTGCGATCCTCGGTGGAGCAACCATCGGTCTCGCGGCAACTCTTTTGTTGTTGTTAAATGGGCGTGTTTTGGGCATCAGCGGTATCGCCGCTAATATTATTTCTGGGCAATCCTATTCTCGGAAATATTCTATTAGCTTTGTCTGTGGACTTTTTTTGGCAGGCTGGGTTACATTCACAGTGATGCCAGGTGCTCTTGCTGACAGCCCAGTAACAGATCTAAAAATTCTTGCTCTAGCAGGTTTGTTGGTTGGAGTTGGAACACGTCTTGGTAATGGTTGTACGAGCGGTCATGGTGTTTGCGGACTATCACGCTTCTCCAAGCGCTCTCTTGTCGCCACAATCGTCTTCATGACGACGGCCATCGCCACGGTGTATCTAACTCAACATATATGGGAGCTTGGACAGCTATGAGAATTTTATCATATTTTTTTATTGGTATAGTTTTTGGACTCGGGCTAATACTATCCGGGATGACGCTTCCTTTGAAAGTACTGGGTTTTTTAGATATTTTTGGAAATTGGGATCCTACTTTGGCATTTGTTATGGGGACAGCTGTTGTTACAACGACTGTAGGATATCAGCTAATTTTACGGCGAAACTCTCCTGTTTTAGACAACAGTTTTTTTCTACCAACAGTGCGTATTATAGACGCTAAGCTTCTTTTGGGGGCTTGTATGTTCGGCATGGGCTGGGGATTAGTTGGGTTTTGTCCTGGACCTGCTCTCACAGCTGTGAGCTCTCTGAGCACCGGGACAATGACTTTTGTTTGCGCCATGCTCGCAGGGTTTTGGGTTGTAGATTTAGTCAAATAAATTAAGGAGCTGTAGTTCAATCAGCCCCTATTTATTAAAACAACGTAGCAATTAATTTATGGCGAACAGATCCATAAATTCATTTACTGGCTTAGACTCAAGTTTATCTTGGCTTAAGCACAGGTCCATGATTTGCTGACATTTCCAACTCGGAAAGCGCGTCAGTAGATTATTACTAAATTTATTTTCCAACAAAGGAATACCATCCTCTCTCCGCCTCTTATGACCGATGGGGTACTCTACTTCGATTTTATCAGTAGAGGTCCCGTCTTTAAAATGTATTTGGATAGCGTTAGCGATAGACCGCTTATCCACATCATGGTATTCGGCAGAGTAGCGAGCATCTTCTACCACCTCCATTTTGTCTCGTAGAACATCAATCCGGCTATCGGATTCATGAAAACTTGTTTCGTAATGTTCCGCGACTAGATCACCATATAACAATGGCACGGCGATCATGTACTGCAGACAATGGTCCCTATCAGCAGGGTTCGCCATAGGACCAACCTTGGAAATGATTCGTATCGCAGATTCATGCGTCGTTACTTGTATTTTTTCTATTTCATCTATTCGGTCTTTGACTTGCCCATGAAGGATGACGGCGGCTTCAGCTGCCGTCTGGGCGTGAAATTCGGCTGGAAAAGAGATTTTGAATAAAATATTCTCCATTACATAACTCCCATAGTCACGTTGAAACTTAAATTTCTCTCCTTTGAACAGGACATCGTAGTATCCCCACGTTGGAGCACTTAAGACGGTAGGGATACCCATCTCACCTTTCATCGTCATCATAGCAAGTCTTACGCCGCGCGAAGTCGCATCTCCTGCGGCCCAAGACTTTCTAGATCCAGCATTTGGGGCATGCCTATATGTTCTTAGCGAGCAACCATCAACCCAAGCTTGAGAAACAGCATCTACAATCTGATCCTTAGTACCTCCGAGCATCTTTGTGACAACAGCTGTTGTTGCTACCCTGACTAACAGCACATGGTCCAAGCCAACTCGGTTATAACTATTATCTAAGGCCAATACACCTTGGATTTCATGAGCTTTGATCATCGCTGTTAACACGTCTCTCATCATTAAAGGTTGTCGCCCTTCTGACACGGCTACGCGACTCAAATAATCGGCTATGGCTAGGATTCCACCTAGATTATCTGAAGGATGCCCCCATTCAGCAGCTAACCAAGTATCGTTATAATCTAGCCAACGAATAATGCAACCTATGTCCCAGGCTGCCTTCACCGGATCCATTTCATGTGAGGTGCCAGGGACGCGTGCCCCGCTTTTAACAGTCGTTCCAGGAACTATTGGCCCCAAATGTTTAGTGCACTCAGGGAAACGCAGTGCTAAAAGACCGCACCCAAGGGTATCCATTAAACAATTTCGAGCTGTTTCATAGGCTATATCGCTATCAATGTCGTAGTCAGCTACAAACATTGCGATATCAATTAATTCTTGGTCTGGGTTTGGTCGGTCAGTCAAATCAACATTGGCGCTCATCAAGCTCTCCATACTTTACAGTAATTAAAAAAATAAATTTAAGTTCGGTCTTGGATATCGACCCAATTTGAGGACTCAGGACCAGTGTAATCTGCACTAGGTCTTATTATCCTGTTATTAGAACGTTGCTCCATAACATGCGCCGCCCAACCGGTTAGGCGGGAACAGACAAATATAGGGGTAAATAACTTAGTTGGGATCCCCATAAAATGATAAGCAGAGGCATGATAGAAATCAGCATTAGGAAATAGTTTTTTCTCTCTCCACATAACCTCATCTACTTTCTCCGAGACGGGGTATAAAACTTTATCTCCGACCGTCTCAGATAGCTTTTTCGCCCATTTTTTAATTATGACATTTCGTGGATCTGAATCTGTATAAATAGCATGGCCAAAGCCCATAATTTTTGCTTTGTCTGCCAGCATTTTCATCAAAGCCGTTTCAGCCTCTTCTGGGCTTGCCCACTGTTCAATTAGCTCCATCGCCGCTTCATTGGCGCCACCATGTAAGGGTCCTCTAAGTGATCCTATAGCACCAGTAATAGTCGAATGGATATCCGACAAGGTTGAAGCACAGACACGAGCTGTAAATGTTGACGCGTTGAATTCATGCTCTGCATAAAGAATTAGGGAAACATCCATAACACGAGTATGTAACTCAGACGGTTCTTCTCCTAACAAGCAGTATAAGAAATGAGCACCTATAGAATCGTGGTCGGTTGCCGTTTCAATCCGAACACCTTGGTGACTGAAGCGATACCAATAAGTTATTATGGAGGGGAACAAGGCTAACATGCGGTCGACTTTGTCTATCTGTTCGGAAAAATGCCCCTCAGTTTCCAAGTTACCTAGCATCGAGCATCCCGTTCGCATTACATCCATCGGGTGCGCAGACGCTGGTATCAATTCTAAACATGCCTTTAATGGTTCTGGAAGCTCTCGCATGCCAGTTAGTCGGGTTTTGTACTGTGCCAGTTCGGCGGCATTCGGTAGCTTCCCATATAGAAGCATATACGCTACTTCCTCAAAACTCGCATTATCTGCCAGTGTTTCTATGCTATATCCTCTATAGGTGAGACCTGCGCCAGTCTTGCCTACCGTACATAAGGCTGTTTCTCCTGCACTTTGACCTCTCAAGCCAGCACCACTCAGTTTTTTCTTCTCCGTCATCGGACATTCCCCGTAAACAAATTTAAATATAAAGTAAGGTATGTTTATTTAGCTTCAAACAACTCATCTAACTTCTGCTCAAAGTCGTGATAATTAAGATAGTCATACAGTTCGCTGCGAGTTTGCATAGTATCGAGCACTTTTTTAGCGTTACCGTCTGCTAATAAGCTTTTATATACGTTTTCTGCAGCCTTATTCATAGCCCGAAACGCGCTTAGTGGATAAAGTATTAACCCGACACCCACAGCAGCTAGCTCTTCCAAGTTAAACATTGGTGTAGCCCCAAACTCTGTGATGTTCGCTAGTATGGGAACATCTAAATTCTTACAAAAAGTCTCGTACTGTTCTAATGTAGTGACGGCTTCTGCAAAAATCATATCTGCTCCTGCCTCGGCGAAGGAGTTTGATCGGTCTAAGGCTTCTTCTAATCCTTCGGAAGCTAAAGCATCCGTCCTAGCCATAATCACAAAGGATTCATCTGTTCGGGCATCCACAGCAGCTTTAATCCGATCTACCATCTCAGCTGAAGAAACTATCGCCTTGTTGGGTCTGTGGCCGCAGCGTTTTTGTGACACTTGATCTTCTATGTGCATGCCAGCAGCGCCTGCTCTAATCATCCCGCGGGTAGTTCTAGATATATTAAATGCACCACCCCAACCTGTATCAGCATCGACTAAAAGGGGTAGATCGCAAGCTGCCGTAATTCGCGTAACATCTTCGATCACATTGTCTAAAGAAGTCATCCCTAAATCGGGCAACCCATAAGACGCGTTAGCAACGCCGCCGCCAGATAGATAGATTGCTTGGTGCCCTATTCTTTTTGCCATCATCGCGGTATAGGCATTTATTGTTCCCACTACTTGAAGTGGTGGGTGCTCAGCAACCAGCTTACGAAACTCTTTCCCCGTTGAACCCATGAAAATCACTCCTGTCAAAATTGGGATAATGGACGCTTGTTGATTCGCGCAAGATTATATAATAGTTGCTGTGGACTATCACCTTATCTTTGTACCTACACTTTTAATCTAGCGGGAAACTTGTTAATTAAGCTTAGATTCTCGTTTTGCATTAACAAATAACCGAAAGAAGTTATCAGTGGTAGCGGCAGAGAAATCATTGAAATTTTCATCGCGTAGCGCAGAAATGTACTCAGCGGTATTTTTGACATAAGCGGGCTCGTTTTGCTTCCCTCGGTAAGGTATAGGAGCCAACCAAGGAGAATCGGTCTCTACTAAAATTTTTTCTAACGGTATTTTTTTTGCTATTTCCTTTAATTGGACGGCATTTTTGAAGGTGACAATTCCAGAAAAAGATATTAAAAATCCTAAATCTAATGCCGCTTGAGCTGTTTCCCAGTTCTCAACAAAACAGTGCATCACACCACCAACCCGGTCTGCGCGTTCTTCTCTTAATACGTTAATGAGGTCTTCAGCTGCTTCGCGACAATGTATTATAAGTGGCTTGCAGAGTTGTTTGGCTGCTTCAATATGCTTAATTAATCTTTCTTTTTGAATCTTTGGATCTTCCTCGTTCCGATAGTAGTCTAGCCCTGTCTCTCCAATCGCCACTACACTGTCATTCGTTCCGAGTTGTAACAAATCATCTATCTCAGGTTCTCGACACCCAGTATCTTTATTAGGATGTACGCCGACTGAAGCTGAGACACTAGGATGCCTTTTAGCTGTAGTTAACACACCTGGAAAAGTCTCAAGATCTACTGAAACACAGAGCATGTGTTCCACTCCATTAAGTAAGGCTCTTTCTACGACACCATCCGTACCCGAAGAGTCGTCAACGACTAAAGGTAAGTGGCAATGAGAATCAACCAGTCCCATAATTTTTTTCCTTATAGATGTTCATATGTCAGTATATCGAGAGTATCGGCTATGCGACACAATACAAGTGTTCTGCAGCCGAGTTTTCTTAGCTACTTCTGCGCGTTTTAATAACCCATTGCACAAAAATAGTTTCTATTGCGTCAAGAAATCTAACACTTGGGGATCTGCTGAACAAATTCCTTTGTACGCTGATATCAGCAATTAATTCAAAAACAAAATCGCTGGGTAATGCTTGGCTCAGTATTGAAAAATTCTTTTTAGCCAAAGTACTGAGCTGTAGCTTTTTAAGCTCGTGACCATAAGACATCAAGATCAAATGCCTACCTAAAAGTTCTATTGAATTGAAGAACTCATTTGATTTCCAATTTGAATATTTCTTAGCAGAGGATACGGGACAACCTTCCTTCATAGCTAGTGTATGAAGATCCTCTATTAAAGAATCTAATTCTTTAGGAGAAGATTTAAGCTGATCTTGACCGACAAATGAATTTCCGAAATAGCTAACGCCTGTTCGTTCTAGAAGGAATGAATTCTTTTCATTCGGAGACAATAGAGCCATAATTTCGTCTTGGCTGGGCTCTGGTACTTTCATGATTTGACACCTGGAACGGACCGTTGGGGCTATAAGACCGACAGATTGGCTTAGCAAAATGGTTAAGGCATTTTTCGGCGGCTCCTCGAGTATTTTCAATAAAGCATTAGAAGCATTTGTGTTCATAGACTCCGCGGAGTTAACTACACAAATTTTTTGCCCTTCGTAGTGCGATTTTAAGCTAAAAAAATGACTGACCTTCCGAATTTGCTCAATCGTGATTTGCTTCCCCTCTTCTCGAGGCTCTACCAAAAGAAAGTCAGGATTTCCTGACTTGAAAATCCCACAGCTCTGGCACTGACAAGTGTCCTCCCACGTAGAGCTTTTATTGTCGGCTTGACATAGAAGGGATTGCGCCAAAAAAAAACAAAAATTACTAGTTCCAAGCCCTTCATGATCTAAGATTAAATAGGCATGCCCCAGCTTCTCATGGTCTTTATATAAATGTATTTTACGGTATAGATCTTCAAACCAAGGATATATGCCGTTCACAAAAACTTGTCCATCAGATGGTTTTTTATTTCAGCAGTGACCTCGCCTAAGGTTCTACTCGCATCGACTAAAAGAATACGCTGAGGTTGTTCAGATGCTCTGCGTAGATAACAACCACGTACGTCTTCGAAAAAAGTGTTGGACTCAATTTCGAATCTATCAGATAGGCCACGCATTTCGACACGTTTTAATCCAAGCTCGGGCGTGGCATCTAAAAGAATCGTAAGATCAGGCATCGCCAGATCTGGAATAAGGGCATTAGCCTGAGACACAAGAGCATCACCAAGCTTTCTGCCTGCACCTTGATATGCAAAGGTTGCATCAATATATCGGTCACAGATCACACACTTTCCTAGTTCTAAAGCAGGAATAACGACTTCTTGTAAATGTTGATTTCGTGCAGCGAGTAGAAGTAAAAGTTCCGTTGTTGGAGTGATGCACTCATTTTTGCGAGATAGCAATATTTCTCTAACTTGTTCACCTATAGAGGTTCCCCCAGGTTCTCGAGTAATCAGAACATCTTTACCGATGGAGATCATTGTAGAGGCTACGGTCTCAACTGCAGTAGTCTTCCCGACTCCCTCGATACCTTCTAATGTGATAAACAAACTATTCAACATGAGTCTTTTTCCGATATCTCTCAACAGCAAGGTTATGTTCTTTCAGACTTGTGGAAAACTGGTGTGAGCCGTCTCCTTTTGCCATAAAGTAAAGGTAGTTGGTTTTAGCTGGATTTAACGCAGCTTTTATTGATATTAGCCCTGGGGAGCTTATTGGCGTAACCGGCAGTCCCTTCCTTGTATATGTATTATAGGCGGTATCTTTTTTTAAACCAGAGTGAGTGAGTTTATCTTTAAATTCTTGTCCAAGGCCATAAATCACAGTAGGGTCCGCTTGAAGTTTCATATCTGATGCTAATCTTTTCAAAAAAACACCTGAAATGATATAAGATTCTAGAGCCACCGCTGACTCTTTCTCAATAATAGAAGCCATTGTAAGGGCTTCATACATGTTTTTGTAAGGCAGTCCAGATTCCCTTTCTCGCCAGCGTAAAACCAGGGTATTTATCATTTTCTTGGCTGCCATCTGTAAAACAGTTAGCTGTGTGTCGCCTGATTCGTAAAAATAAGTGTCTGGGAAAAACAATCCTTCGTAGGAGAGAGCATCTATATTTAACTCTTGTAAAAAACTGTCCAGGATTTTAATTTTAATCTTCTCTAACCGGTCGTTCTTAATCAGATACCGCGCATCGTTTAACTCGTCAACAAAGTCTGCGAAGGACCAACCTTCTTTTAGTGTCACGCTAAATTTTTTCGTGGTGCCGTGAATCGCTTTCAAGAGAAAAGATTCAGCAGTGTCGGTAATTAGTATCTCGTAAGTGCCCGCTTTAATGTTCTGTCTGAAACTGAATAAACGAGCTCGGATAATCAGTGGGATGGGCGTTGTAATAAGTTTTTTTTGTTTAAGTCGACGGGCTACTGTCCCCATTCCTTCACCGGGAAATATTTCGAAAATAACAGGATTATTGAGTTGGAATTTCTGTTGCAGGCTATAATTTACAAATAATCCATAACCGAAAAAGCACACTCCTACGACAAATAGGCATCGAATCGTTACAGATTTTAAATATCTCAATAACCCCAAAATCTTCTAACCCTTTCCCCTTTTTTAAAAAATTAGAGAAAGAAGTTGACTCGATGATGAAATGACAGCCTATAGTCCTCTAAAAACTAAAGTTCCGTTTGTTCCACCAAAACCAAATGAGTTGGAAAGTGCGATTTTAATTGATATTTTACGTGCCTCATTGGCCACGTAATCCAAATCACAAGCAGGATCAGGGTTTTCTAAGTTGATTGTCGGAGGTGCTATCTGATCACGTAAAGCTAGAATGGAATAGATTGCTTCCGCTCCCCCAGCCGCTCCTAACATGTGACCGACCATAGACTTAGTCGAGCTCATAACAAGCTTCTCGGCGTGTTCTCCAAACACTGATTTCACGCCTTGAGTCTCGGCTAGATCCCCTGCAGGGGTAGATGTGCCGTGCGCGTTGATATAGTTCACTTCGTCAGAGTTTATCTTCGCATCATTCAAAGCAAGCCTCATACAGTCGGCTGCACCGGCACCATTCGGCGAAGGCGCTGTCATATGGTGCGCATCACTATTCATTCCAAATCCGATCAGCTCTGCGTAGATATATGCTCCGCGAGCTTCTGCGTGCTCCAGCGATTCCAGCATTACCACACCCGCTCCATCACTCAACACGAACCCATCTCTATCTGCGTCCCATGGCCTACTAGCAGCAGTTGGATCTTCGTTTCGGGTTGATAGCGCTTTAGCGGAGGCAAAGCCACCAATACCTGTAGGGCATGTCGAATACTCAGCACCACCAGCTACTATTGCGTCTTGCTCTCCTCTTTCTATAGTCCTGGCAGCCAAGCCTATGCAATGGGCTCCCGTCGAGCAAGCTGACACAACTGCATAGTTGACTCCTTTTATACCGTATCTTATGGATAGGTGTCCTGACACCATGTTTATGATGTTACTCGGCACGAAGAAAGGAGAAATTCTGCGAGGGCCACCATCTAAAAATGATTGGTAGCCTTTTTCGATTCCGGGCAAGCCTCCTATTCCGGAGCCAATAATTGTTCCGATACGCGCAGCATTGGCTTCAGTAACTTCAATCCCAGAATCATTGATAGATTGTATTGCTGCAGCTAAACCATAATGGATAAACGGATCCATTTTCCTGGCGTCCTTAACAGATACACCGTAGTCGCCGATATTAAAGTTCTTTATTTCTCCAGCTATCCGCGTCGCAAACTTAGAGGCGTCGAAGGATTCAATTGGAGCAATCCCACTCACTCCTTCGACTATGTTAGCCCATGAGTCTGCTGGTGTATTGCCGTTGGGAGCAACTAAACCTAACCCTGTGACAACTACTCTATGGTTCAAACTATTTCCCTTTTTCTGTTTCTTTTTTTAGCCCGATTGGAAGCTGGAATCCAAGCCTACCAGTACGAGTGAATATAGTCATCTTATAAAAGACGCCTGCTATACATGGGCGTTTATATAGTCGACCGCTTGCTGAACTGTAGTAATGTTTTCCGCATCCTCGTCAGGAATTTCAGTTTTAAATTCTTCTTCTAGAGCCATTACGAGCTCCACAGTGTCAAGGGAGTCTGCTCCTAAATCATCTACGAAAGACGCTGAACTGTTAACATCCTCTTCTTTTACTCCGAGTTGTTCGACTACTATTTTTTGAACTCGTTCTTCGACTGTACTCATTGTAGGAAATTCCTCCAGTTGTAAGCCACCTCATTGGTGGCGGGTGATAGTGTAGTGAAAAGCGAATAAACTGCAAGTTTATGGTTGTTGTTAATCCGTCAACATTATAAGCCACTTTATTACTAATAAGGATACCTTCTAGCATTTATTTGCTAGATCATCTGCATCCCGCCGTTAACATTGAGTGTTTCCCCTGTAATATATCCCGCTTCGTTAGATGCTAAAAAGCACACCGCAGCGGCTATTTCACTGGCTTCACCCACTCTACCGAGTGGTATTTGCGATAATGTAGCTTCTTTTTGTGTGTCAGTTAGCTTTTTGGTCATATCGGTGTTGATGAATCCAGGAGAAACCGCATTTACTGTGATTCCTCTTTTTGCAACTTCCCTAGCTAAGGATTTAGTGAATCCTATCACTCCAGCCTTAGCAGCAGAGTAGTTCGACTGCCCAGCGTTACCTGAGCCGCCCACTACTGAAGTGACGCTGATAATACGTCCAAAGCGCGCCTTTATCATAGGCTTAATCAATCCCTTCGTTAGTAAAAAAATTGAATTGAGATTAGCATTGATTACATCGTTCCATTCTTCGTCTTTCATTCGAAGCAAAAGATTGTCGCGAGTAATTCCTGCATTGTTGATTAGAATCGAAGGGCTTAGCTGTTTTTCCGTCAATTGTTTGAGAAATGTCTCTATGTCTGCTTTATTCGACACATTAAGGACTAACCCGTGCACCTCAACGCCGTCTTCCCCTAGCTCTTTTTCTATAAAATTAGCTCCACTTTCGCTGGTGGCCGTCCCAATTACGGCGTAACCCTCACCTATCAGCTTTTTTGCAATAGCTAACCCGATACCACGGCTTGCCCCTGTAATAAGGGCTAATCCACACTTACTCATTTCATAATCCTTTCCGCATGATAAATTTCAGTCTCCATGATTTCTCGAGATGACAACGAGCGTATGTCCATATTCTGACTTATTTTTTTCATCAAACCAGACAAAACTTTCCCTGGTCCGCACTCAAGCACTAACTCGCATCCAAGCTGCGCCAGTTTCTCACCAGTTTCTGTCCATCTCACAGGAGAATAGAGTTGTTTCTTTAATACTGTTTTTATATCCTCAGGTTTTTCATGAAAACCCACATCGACATTATGAATTAACGGTATTTTGGGCGCGATAATGTCGACTTTAGACAAGGTTTCTGAAAATTGCTCTGCAGCCTTAATCATCAGCCGACTATGAGCGGGGACACTTACAGGAAGGACTATAGCCCTTTTTGCACCTAGCACTTTGGCTTCATCGCAAACCGCCAAAACTGCTGCTTTTTCTCCAGAAATTACAATTTGCCCGCCAGCATTGAAGTTTGCACAATCACAGCTACCAATTTGAGCATTATTGTCGATAGCTTTTCTCAAGAGTTTTTCCTCAAGGCCAAGAATAGCCGCCATACTACCTGTCCCTTCCGCCACGGCAAGCTGCATTAATCGCCCTCTTTCAGCCACTAATGCCACAGCATCTCGATAGTCTAAAGATCCAGCGCAGACAAGAGCTGTATACTCTCCAAAGCTATGGCCCGCTAAAACTTGCGGTCTAACCCCACCCAAACTAATCCAAACATCCCAAGTGGCTAGACTAGCAGCCAACAAGGCTGGCTGAGTGTTTTGGGTCATATTTAGCGATTCTAATGGCCCTTCTTGAATTAACTGCCACAAGTCAAATTCTAATATTTCGGAAGCGATCTCAAATCGCTCACCAATTAGTGGAAAGTCGTGCCTCAACTGCTTCATCATCTTTAAGGACTGAGAACCTTGGCCTGGAAAAACAAAGGCAACTTTGGCTCTACTTAAAAGATTAGTCATTGTTCAGCTCGTTCGCAGCTAGCGTGCATTTCAAGAGTTCACTTATTTTAAGAGGAACCTGTGCCCTACTTTCTTCTAACGCAACCTCAATGGCTCGCACGAAAGACTTGGCGTCTGCGCTACCATGACTTTTAACAACAGTTTTCTGCAGACCCAACAAGCTCGCGCCATTATACTTCCCAGGGTCTGCTCTGTCTTTCAAATATTTTAAGCTAGGCATTGCAAACAACGCTCCTAACTTTGTAAAGAAATTTCTATTGAAAGCTTCTTTGGCTAGTGTACTAAGCATACGGGCGACCCCTTCACTCGACTTTAAAGCGATATTGCCGACAAATCCATCACATACGATGACATCAAATTTGCCATTAAAAATATCGTTTCCTTCAGCATAACCTGCATAATTTAGAGTCGTAAGCTCCATCAAAGCAGCCGCTTTTTTGACTACCTCGTTTCCTTTTATTTCTTCCGCCCCAACATTTAGCAGAGCGATGCTAGGAGATTCTCTTTTCCCTAAACTTTGAGCTAACACTGATCCCATAACAGCAAACTGAATAAGCTTTTCAGCATTTGAATCAATATTTGCCCCGAGATCCAGTACATAGGTCGGATTCGACATGCTGGGCATAGCCGAGCATATCGCTGGGCGGTCGATCCCTGGGAGCATGTGCAGAACAAAACGTGCGATCGCCATCAGTGCGCCCGTATTTCCTGCACTCACACACGCACAGCAATCGCCTGCTTTTAGTAGATCTAAGGCTACACGCATTGAAGAATTTCTTTTATTTCGCAACGCAACCGATGGCTTGTCATCCATTTCAACTCTATCCACAGCTGGGTGGAATGTTAGGCGCCCGGATTTGTGATGAGGCGACTTTAGAAAAAATGGCGTTGTTTCTTTTTCTTCTCCTACGACAATAATTTCTAAATCGTCATGGGAAGATAACGCCATATCGCAGGAGGGTATTATAACTTTTGGACCAAAGTCTCCCCCCATCGCGTCAACACTGATTCTCATAGTGGAAACTGCTTCCTGAACCCATCACTCACAATGGTTTGCATTACGTAAAAGCTTATAAAGTCTAACTTGATGAGGAATTCCTTTAGTCACCCGAACTTGCCTGGTGTTTCTTTTAAACAGATTAGAGGCGTCGGCTAAAAAATAGCCACTCAAGGCATTTAGACTCAGTCTTTAAGG
>Ga0233433_10002974_pt1 | contig 14187 bp, 7 predicted proteins | sample SI_122_August201_5_FD_179868 | JGI IMG/M metagenome (GOLD analysis project Ga0233433, IMG submission 179868) | Seawater microbial communities from Saanich Inlet, British Columbia, Canada - SI_122_August2016_100_MG | ecosystem: Environmental > Aquatic > Marine > Inlet | place: Canada: British...
ATTTATAAAAAAGCTAAAAAAAATAAAAAATAAAAAATGCACAAAAAAAATGAAAAAAAAACCCACACAAAAAGTAGCCATACAACACGTTGGTGAATTTTTATTTTTTTTTAATAAATCTAAATAATAAAACAAAATTTATATAATAAAACAAAATTTATATAATAAGAATAAATCAAAATAATAAAATAAATATATATAATAATAATAATATATAATATATAATAAACAATAAATTTAAAAATGGTTTATTATAAAAATAAAAATAAAAATAAAAAAAATAATACAAATATAACAAAACAAAATATAATAAATAATAATACATATCAAAAAAAATACCCAAACCACCAAAAATATAAATTATACACAAAAAAATCAGGTGGAAGTGAAGTATTAAATTCTACTTTAACTAAAAAATCGCTCCCTCTTCAAAAATATAATATTAGTAAAGGTGGTTATATTAAAGAAGTGAATAAAAATATTAAAAATATTCAATCTAAAGCACACAAAAATGTTAAAAAATGTGTAAAATATGTTAAACCAGACACTAATAGTTTAGAAACGATATTAAAAGGTGGTAAATTTGATTTAGACCAAGCCTTAAATGTTGCTAGTCGTGATACATTTGCTATAACAACTGCTTTAGAATATAAAGCACTTAGATTTAAGATTAAAGTACAAAAATTTAAATCCCGTAATAATAAATTTACAGTAGGATTATTAGATGTTCATAAATATTTAGCAAGAATTAATCTAGATTATATGAAACTTTTAAAGGTAATGACAGATTTAATTGGAGAAGGTGAAAGTAAAGAAGAAGAAAATAAGAAAGTAGCAAAAATACACGAAATGATTAATGATATTGTTGAATTAGAAAAATTATTACATACGTCTGGTGAATATGTTCCAGTTACATTATCTGGCACCAACGCACAAGAAGTATTAAAACGTATGGCAAAAAAATATATTGGATATGGTAGTGGAAGTAAATGGATGAGGGTTTTTTCTGACAAATATGATAGATTAACACATGATTTTATTATATATTATGTCATAAAAATGCAAGATAGAATACGTGAAGAAATTAAAAAAATAAGTTTATTTGATAATACTGGTGATTTGAGCACTGGTTGTAGTAAAGTTAAACAAATTTTGTATGGAACTCGTAATAAATTACTATGCCCTTTAGGTAAATTTCGTAAGCGTGAAGCAAAATTTAACAAACATTTTATGAAATTTAAAATGTATTTTGAAAAATTTACAAGTTTAGTAAAATGTAATGAAAGCATTAGAAAAAATATAAATTTAAATATTTATGATGATGATATAAATGCTACTCCTACAAATATAATGGCAATGTTTGACCAAGCCGAATGTAATATAGAAAAAGAAAAAGGTAATTTTAATACCCAAGTGAATAATATTAATAAAAACGCAAAACAATTGTTTTCAACCTTTGAAAATACAAAATTTGCTAAAAAATTAATGAAAGATAAAGAAAAAATGAAAGAATATGAAAAAAAAATGAAAGAAGGTGTTAAAAGTTTTGAAAAAATAATTAAAGAAGTGGAAACAACAATAAAATTTATTAAACAAAATATGAGAAATCTTGAAAGTGCTTATTGTATTCGTTTATATCGCTATAATTTACCTGCTAAAAAAGGTTTCTGGCAATCAATTAAAGGAACAACTAGAAAAAATATTTTTGTAAAACAACAATATATTGACCGTTTAGTCAAAGAACCTATGTTTATTGATAATTTTGAAAAATTAATTAGAGGTTTAGACGCTGAAAGTAAAAGTTTGACTACACCTGAATCAAAAGACGAAGTAGAAAAAGCCCTTAAATCAGTTTTAAAACCTGATGATAAACAATTTATTGATGACAAAGGCGAAAGACTTAAAGTTATTCCTAATGTGTTGTTATACGAAAAAATAAATGGTAATGATTTTAAAAAAAAAGATTTGAATGTGATAAATATTAATTTTGTTGAGACTGATAAAAGTACTGAGTTTAATAGTATTAATGAAAATGTTGCTAATAACACACATATTATTTGTGCTCAAAATTGTAGTTCAACTATGTTAAAAACACAAAAAATTAAATATAATGATGGTGGTAATGATATAGAATTTATTCCAGTAGCATTTTCAGGATATTCAAAAAATGAAAAAGGTGAAAATACAAAATTTAATGTTATTTTTATTAGAAAAGATATCATACAATCACGTTCTTATGAAAAAGAAGGTGGGATAGACCAAACTGATTATTTTCAATTAGATATCGCAAAAGGTATGGATCCTAAATACAGTAGAAGTTTTGCGTCAGTTAATATTTTTTTTATGGATGAAGATGATACTCCTGAAAAAAAATTAACCCCCGATGTTATTACTACATTTAAAGCAGAAAATAATACAGAAAATAATGCTGACAAAAATCAAGAAATAAATAAAGAAACTGATTTTACTAAAAAAATAACTACATTGGCTAACGCTAATTCTTATAAATCACCAGAGAAAAGAAAAGAGAAAATTAAAAAAGTATTTCAAAGTATTACTATTAATGATATAAGTGATGATAATAAAGAAAATATAAAAACATTAGTGGGATTAGAACCTAGTATTATTAATGCTATTGTTACAGCATTTAACAAAGATATTACTAAATGGAATGAAAATAATGGAAAAGCAATGAAAGCAATCTTAGAAACGGATGGTATTGATAAAGACGCACAAGTTGGAGCCATTATTACAGCATTTAACGCTAAATTTAGTTTTGATACTATGGAAATAAAACAAATTGAAGCAATGGTAGAAATTATGAAGACGGCTAATATTACTGATCCTACTAAAAAATTATTAAATAATGAAATAAAAACAAAAACTGATGAAATAAAAAATAAATATGAAACAGAATATAATGATAAAGTGAATAAAATTGAAGAAAATATAACTACATTAAAAAAAAAAGATGCCTCAAATAAAAACGGTATTAATGATGAAATGGAAACAATAAAAGATGAAAGTATCGCTGATTTAACAGCCAAATTAAATAATGACAATAAATATGATAATGTTGTTAATTTTGGTAATGATGTTGTTATAGATAATTTATTAGAATTTGCGGAAAATGTTAAAGCGTATGAAGTTTTACTTAAACAAAAATCAATTGATGCTATTGTAGAAGAATTCATTGGGGCAAAGTTTGATGGATTTAATACATATTTAACGGATAATTTTAAAATAGATGCTGTTAAAATTGTATTAGATAATTATAAAAGCGATTATAAGAAATTCATAGATTTTTTAAAGACCGAACAAGAAAAAACACAAAAAACACAATTTTATAATACTAATACAAAAAATATTGATGATTTAATAAATTTTTATGATAACCAATTTAGACAATTGTATGATATTGATAACGCAATAAAAGCAATTGCTAAACCTACTGATTTTGATACTATTTATGACTATTTTAAATTATGTTTAGAATTTATAAGTATAATTAATGATCATATTGGACAAGACCTTCAAGGTGATGGTTTTAATTACTTTGGATGGTTTGTGGATACATTAATTAACTTACAACAACCACAACAACCACAACAACAACAACAAGATCAACTACAACAACAACACCAACAACAACAACAACAATATCAACAACAACAACAACAATATCAACAACAACAACAACAAATACAAACATTACTACAAAAAATACCAGCAGAACAACAACAACATGCACAACAATATGTACAAGTACAACAACAACAAGCACAACAAGAAGCACAAGCACAAGGACAGCAATTAACAACAATACAACAAGGAATAATATATTACAAAATATTAATTAATAAAAATAATACTATAATAGATAATCTAAACAGACATCAGAACCCAGCAGCAGCAACAGCACCACCAGAACCAGCACCACCAGCAACAGCAGGAGCAACAGCAGGACCAGGACCAGTACAACAAGAAAACGTAATTGATAGTGATTATACAGTCGCTTTTTTAGCAAAATTATTAGCAATATTTTATAATCAAAGTATAACAAATTTACAAACACATATAAAAACTTATAAATACACGACAAAATTATCAATTGATGATTTGAATAAAATTTTAAAATATATATCTGATATATTAAAAGGAGATTTTAGTGATATTAAATTAAACAACCCTAATATTCTGTTTTCTGAAAAAAATAGTGACCTACAAAAAAAAATAGATGAAATTGTCAAATCTGGTGAGTTAAATGACGTACCAGTACCAGCAACAAAAAAAAAATATATAAATCTTTTTTTTCAAATATTCAATCCGACTAATAAAATATATAAAGTTACGAGGAGTTTCGGTCAAGGTGATAAATTTTACAACTTCAATTCAGTTACTAGTAATTTTGTTCCCGCCCCCACCACCGCTGGTGGTGCCCGCCCCGACAATTTCCCCCATAATTGTTTAAGAATTGTTTCAACCGAGTTAATAAGTTTAAATAATAACGCAGGTGCTAACGAAAAATTTGACATTGAAATGATAAAATCAGCAAATACATATAAAAATGAAAACAATGAAGAAAAAACTTTACGCACAGCCCAATTTGATAAAATTAAAGAGTTAGTAAAAAAATATACTGGTGATGAACCTGATATTATTGCTGGTGATTTTGGAGGATTTTTTTATAAAATGGGTGAAGACCAAAAAGAAATAAATTTTGCTGAATTAAATGACGTTTATGAAGGACTTTATTCTTTAGTATTGTTATATATATATATTCGTATTAAAAAAGAAGGAATTCTAATTGATGATGATGAAATGAAAAATAAATTATTAAATATACCCTATATTAAAAAAACATTTATAAAATTTAAAAAACAATATAATGAATATATTAAAGCAGAAAATCAAAAGTTATCATGGAAAGCAACAACAAGTTTTAAGAGAAATGAATTAGATAGCATTGATTTAAAAGATGATATAATTTTAAATATAGATAATAAAAATTATAATGATAAAATAAAAATAAATTTATTTTTATATATACACAATGAAATAACAATAACAAAAAAAACACAATTTGATAGTAGTATAAATGAATTATTAAGCAAATTAAAAGCAAATTATATAGAAGCATACAAAACAATTTTTCCTACGAACCCTATAACTTGTATAGCTGATACCGACCCTTGTAATATTATTTATATTGCTAATTCAGAAAATGCTACTGATGAATTAAAAACTAAAATGACAGAAGAAAATAAAAATAATTTAAAAGTTAAAGCAGTCATGTATGGTTTATTTTGTAATATAGTTGGTAATTATACAAATGATATTAATAGTCAAAAATATGATAATGATATTAAAAAAAATATTTTTGGTGACGCAAGAGAATTTAAAGATTACAAAACTGAGGACTGGTGGAAAAATCTAGGAACTAAAACCAATCAATATTATAATATATTAACAGGGGATAAATCAAAATATGGAGAAGAAAACTTTAAACAAAACCATACATTAATGATACCTATTAAATATATATTGTCTAAATATGATATAATACGTACTAGTGGGATTACGATTAATAATTTATGGGATAAAATAAAAGAACATTTTGAAAATATTAATAAATTAAATAACGAAAAACAAAATGAAGAATTAAATACTCACTATAGTGAGTATTTAAAATCAAAATTAAAAGACCCATCTCCTGATAATTTACATTATTTATTAGAATTTTTATCAATCGGTAATAAATTTGTAGAATATAAAACACGATATTTATATGATATATCACCACCAGCAGTACCAGTATTAGCAGTAGGAGGAGCAGGAGGACTACCAGCAGCAGCAGCAGACGCAAAAGCAGCAGCAGAATTAAAAACCCGTTTTAAGAGAGTAATTGAACAAATGAAATCAAAACCTTTAACAACAGCAGTATTAATGAAATCACCAGACGAAACAATATCTAAAATAAAAATACCACCAGACACAACTAATACATATGTATTCAGCGCCCTATTCACACCAACCACTATAACATTAAAAAAATATAATGACGAAGAACAACCCATTTACAGAAGAAGTTTTGAACAAAAACCATCTAAATCTTTTAATTATGAACCTAAAGGTTTAAATTTATATACTAAACTAAATTTACAAGCGTTAATGTTATTATTAGATAAATATCAAAGTGTTTTTACATTAGGGCATAAACCTTATTTAAAACGTGATTTAGGTTGTTTTAGTTTATTAGATGAAGAATTTGGTGCTCGCAAACTAGATAATTTAACAACATTATATACTTTAAATAATCCAGGATTTATTGAAGCCTATTTAAATAAATATAGCGGATTTTTCAATACAACACACGGTCAAAACGATACAGTATATTATAGTGAAAATCAAATTTTAAGAGGTGATAGTAGTGTTCCTGTAGCACAAAATTTTGATGTATCAACAACATTATTTTATAATATAAATAATAATTCAGGAACTAATCCAATATATAGCAAAGTGTTTCAAACTTCTTCTATTGATAACAAAAAACAACAACAACAATGTGTGAGAGATGTAATGATGAGAATGTTATTAATACCATCTAAAGATTTAGTAGAATTAACAGGTGTAAAAAATATAAGAAATACTGAAAAACCATCAAAATCAAAAAATTCCAATACAAAAATAAGTAATTCAAATAAATCTCCAGAATCAGGTAATACTATTTCTGATGTAGGAACACAAACATATTATAATCCAATTCATTATGTTCAATTAGCCCAAACATTTACTCTTAAATTCTACCGTGATAAAGCACTACCCAAATTATTACATAGATTAAATCAAATTGTAAATTATCAATATGATAAACCTGATGTTTCTGGTAAAGATAAAAGAACAGCAAATCCTGAAAAGTTTATTGAAATATTGTTAAAGAGAAATCAACAAGGTAATTATATAAATTTAGGTAATAGGGCTTTAGTAGCCAATTTCTATGAATTCATCTTTATTATGTTAAAAATAAAATATATAGACCATCAAATCGCAAGTTTATCTAGTCTTCAACCCGAAGATGTTATTATGGCTAAAATACGTGCAGAAACAACATCTACACCTGTTAAAACTTTTGGTGGTTCATTACAAAACTCTAGACGTTTCTTAACTTTTAATTCTTCTCAAAAACATATTACGCCTAAACAACATTTTAAATCTAAAAACCAAAATGGTTCTCAACTACGTCTAAAAACTAAGAAAAAGAATAGAAAAACCAAAACAAATAAAGATACACAAAATAAACAAGAATATAACTCACAAATTAACTCACAATCTAAAAATATAAAACATAAAAGAACCAAACATGCACTTAAATTATAATTTAACACTATCCCTATAAACCCACACAAAATATTAACCCCTTATTCACTAAAATTTAAACCATATTCACATAAAACAATCCATTAAACAATCAACAATAATAATAATAAGTAAAATAATAAAGATAAGTCTAGAGTTATCTTTTCTAATTCCTTCAAATTGTTCTATTATATCATCAACTTTTTCTATTATATCATCAAATGTTTCAATAATTGTATTTAATTTTGTATTCATTTTATAATTATTTTATATAATTTAATATTTATTAATTTATATTTATATAATCTTTATTTTCTATAGTTTTAATATTTAGTTTAGTTATAATTAATTTAGATAATAATTTAATTATTTATTAAGATAATTAGTTTATTATGCGTTATTGTTAAATATACAAAATATTATAAATTAATAAATATATATTATAAATAGTAATTAAAAAATAGTAATTAAAAAATAGTAATTAAAAAATAGTAATTAAAAAATAGTAATTAAAAAATAGTAAAAAATGAGTAGCAATGATTATTGTTTTTATTATGATGAAAATGAATTTATAATAGATGATAATAATTCATCAAGTAAATCACCTTTATTAATATTTCCTATTATGTTTTATATAATGTTAGGCTATGGTTGTTATAAAATAGCATCTCTACATTATAAAAATCAAGAAACTTTAGAACTTCTAGAAAAATGTAATACTAATGATGATGATGATGATGATGATGATGATGATAATACAATAGAATATACATATTCACATTATACAGAAGATGTATTAAAAAGTATTATTCCTGAACATGACACTACTTATAAAAATAATTTATTTAAAAATCTATTATCTTTACATTCTCTAGATAGAAGTTATATTCTTTATTTTATATTTAAAAAGAAAGGTAATTTTGTATCATCCTTTATAAATGGTGAAAAGAAAAAATACAATAGTTATGATTTATTTAATAAATTTAGAGAACATTATAATTTAGAACATAGAGAATTTACTTTAGATGATACTCAAATACCAAATACAATCATAACTATTGGAGTTGAAGACCATTATTTAACTAAATATCAATTATTATTTATACAATGGTTATATTATACTGGTTTATATAATTATTTAACAACTAATATAAATTTAAAATATAAAATATTAAATGAAATGAATGAAGAAGGTGTATTTATTAGTAATATATTTTTACGTTATCATATGTTTTTATGTGAATATGAAGATATAAATGAAAAAAATGAAAATAATGATAATGAATACATATATAGTTTAACTGATAATGAAGATATATATAGTTTAAGTGATAGTGAAGATTTAGATTTTTCTAATTATGTTTATGAAACAAATAGCACAACTGATGAACATAGTGAAGATGACTATTCAAATTCATCTGAAGAAGAAGATGACATTACCAGTGATGAAAATTATGATTCTGAAAATGACATTGAAATAAGAAAATGTATAGGTATAGATGATAAAATAGATATGAATATAATGAATATTAAAAATAAAGTAGAAAATGAATTAATTAATATTACAAGAAAAATATCAAGTTATATATAACTATATAACTATAATTTATAACTCACTATAATTCACACGCTTCTTTAATAGCACTTACAACTTTTTTATTATTATCATAATTAGTGCCTTGAAAGCGAATTTTGGCTTCACCATTTTTAACTTTTTCACCATAACTTAAAATGTCATCTAATTTTTCAGTATCACATAAACCGAAGCCTCTAATATCTTTACTATATAAAGTAGCACACTCAGCCATTTTTTCAGTATCAGGCAAACTAGATAAATACGAGTCTAATGTTGAATAAGCAGCAGCAAAAGGGCTTAACAATTTATTTTCTTTATAACCACCTTTTGCGTATCCATATTGACCTCTGGCATTGAAGATTTGATACATATAATCATCATTAGCAACGTCCAATTGAGAATCAAATGTAATAGCGGGACAATTGGGATTTTGTGGTTCCGTAGGTAAAGTTTCAGTGCCATATCCTGTATCATCAAAATCTTCAAAAGTTCTATCAATAAGATTAACCCCATTTTCTCTTAAAAAACGTGTAATATCATTATAGGAACGATTACCTTTATACATTGTTTTTGAATTTCCATTGGTTAAAATAAGTGTTGGAACACTTGTAATTTTATAGTCATTTGCTTTTTTATTAGTCTCATCATCTTTATTTACATTTATTTCTTCATACATAATATTATTTGGTAAATGATTAACTATTTTATACCAGGTTGGTAAAAAGTCAGAACAATAAGAGCAATTAGGTTTATAAAAAAACATAAGATTTATTTTTTCATCTTTATTAATATAAGAAATAATATTGGCATCAATTTCATTTAATGTATCAAATCCTTCAATAATACCTTTTTCAATAGCCTTATTTATTTTTTGTTCTGTTAATGTTTTATCTTTTTCTAATAATTGTTTTAAATTATTTTTACCAGAGCAATTACATTTTCTAGAGCAATTACATTTACCAGAGCAATTACATTTACCAGGTCTTGTAGTTTGTAAAAATAATTTAAGACCTAATACAACAATGAGAAGTATAAAAATAAAAAGTAAGTTTGTTTCTAGCATCTTTATATTTTATTATTTTTCTATATTTTTAATTTAAACTATTCTTATTTACTATTTACTATATAATATTATTATATTTTTCTAATATAATTATTATAAATATTTTAATTAATATTTTAATTAATAATTAAATTATAACTATTTTATTATAACTATTTTATTATAACTATTTTATTTATAGTTAATGATGATGAGTTTATAATAGTTTAATTATATATTTTATTTATTTAGACCATTTAAATACATAATATAGAATATAAAACTATAACACAACTATAAATTATAACACAAACTATAAATTATAACACAAAATATAAACTATAACACAAAATATAAGACTATTATATACTAAAAATGAATAATGAAAATAATGTAAATCATTCACAATTTATAAATTTTATAAATCATTTATTAACGTTTAATAAACAAATGGCATTATTGTATAAACAAAAACCTAGTGAAAAAAATAAACCATTTCGTTTTAATATAAGTTCAAATGTCATAGTAAAATTATGCGATTTAGTAAAACCATTATTTCAAAATGAACCAAATGTGCTGATGATAAATTCACCTATTAATATATTTGGTGATATTCACGGGCAGTTTAGTGATATGATACATTTTTTAGAAATGACTGGATTACCTCCCGACCAAACTTTTTTATTTATGGGAGATTATGTGGATAGGGGTAATAATAGCATTGAAGTATGTGCTTTACTCTTTGCGATGAAAATAATGTTTCCTAGAAATACATATGTTTTAAGAGGTAATCATGAGTGTCCTGAAGTTAATATGATGTATGGTTTTCTTAATGAATGTGAAGAGCGTTATGGGTCTGAAGGGAAAATGGTTTTTAATAAGATTAATGAAGTATTGTGCACTATCCCTTTGTGTGCTATTATAAGTAAAAAAATATTTTGCGTGCATGGAGGTATATCTCCACATTTAAATAAGATTGAAGATATTAAAAAAATAAATAGATTTATGAATATTCCTGATGGTGGTTTAATGTGCGATTTATTATGGTCTGACCCTAGTGGGAATACGAGTGATAATTGGGGAGTAAGTTCTCGTGGTATTTCATGCACTTATAGTGATAATGCCGTTTTTAGATTTTTAAAAAATAACAATTTAGAATTATTGTGTAGAGCCCATCAATTAGTTTCTGATGGTTATAAATTTAATGATAATAATAAAATAGTAACTGTATTTAGTGCTCCTAATTATTGTGGTAATTGCGGTAATGATGGAGCAGTTATGAAAATAAGTGAAGATTTGGTATGTTCGTTTATCATTATAAAACCAACAAATCAATAAAAATTATTAATAAATATTAACTAAATTAATTAATTATTAAATTAATAAATTAATAAATTAATAAATTAATAAATTAATAAATTAATAAATTAATAAATTAATAAATTAATAAATTAATAAATTAATAAATTAATAAATAAAAAAAATATGAAAAAATAAAAATAAAAAATAATACAACCAAAGCATCAAAATATGAATGGCTCATTGATTATGTGCTATACATTGTGACATAAGTCGGCAATAATTGCCAACAGTCAATGGATATGGCACTTCGAACGTGTAATCAGTATTCTTAATACTGATTACCCACTCAAAAACACCAATATCCTGCTTTGTATTGGTGATGATATTAGTGTTGAAAGCGGAAAGCAACGATAAAAGAGCACCACAATCACCTTGTTCTAACCGGGCTGTCATTTTTACATAGCTCTGTTTATTGGTACCGTAGGTGTCTTCCTCCAATTGACAAAATGCCATCAACAACTGATTTCCAAAAGGAAATGTTTTTTGAATATAGCTCATTTTGCTACTATGTTGCTGTCTGCATTTGCATCTTAGAATGCATTCGCATTTGCGTTCGCACTTACAATAGTATTCGCAATTGTATTTGAAATTGTATTTGCAACGCAAGTTGCATTGCAACTTGCATTCTCTAGGACAAGGTATGTATTCATCCCGTCCCAGCACTGCCGCGCAGAACAGCTCACGAAGTTTTTTTGCGGCATCGGCGTGGCGTTGGATTGCCTGTATACGTATTTTTTCATTTGTGTTGTCTTCGTGCAACTTGCTACAAATTTTACCGTGTACTTTGTGACAATACAGACACTCACACATCTCCTCCATCGTAACGATCTTATTATTAATTTTATCAATCGAGGAATGTAATAATTATATTATAATAAATAAAAATTCAATTTTGTATAATTTTCCGTTTTTTGCTATTTTTTTATAATTGTATTAAATTATTATACTTTATTTATTCATACTTATTATTTAATTCACCATAATTTAAATAATGTATTTATAGTTTCTTTGCATCATCAAAAAATATGTATTTAGTATCTTTATTTGTATTAACTTTATTATTATTTTTATCTAATTGTATTTTATTTAAATCATTAATATCAATTTCTTCACATTCACTATCAACATCTAATTCATCAAGATTTAAATTAATTTCATCTATATTATTAATTGCGATTTTATCATCATTTTGTATAGACATTGATGTATCATTATTTTCATCATTATTATTATGATTTTCATTATTATGATTTTCATTATTATTATTTTCATTATTATTATTTTCATTATTATTATTTTCATTATTATTATTTTCATTATTATTATTTTCATTATTATTATTATTTTCATTTAAAATACTATCAAGAGTGGTATTTGAAATTTCATTATCTTCTACATCAGGTTTAGGTTTTACTTCAGGTTCTCCAACAACGGGTTCAGGTTTAACTTCAAGTTCAGCAACAACAATAGGAGCAACAATAGGTTCAGGTTTAACTTCAGGTTCAGCCACAACAATGGGTTCAGATTTAACTTCGGTTTCAGCAATAACAATAGGATCAACAATAGAAGCGATAATAGGAGCAACAACAGGGTCTTTATTCATTTCATTGTTATTTTCAAAAGTTTCAACACTCTTTTCAACACTCTTTTCAACACTCTTTTCAACACTCTTTTCAACACTATCTTCAACACTATCTTCAGTTGATTGTTCGACAATTTTTTCAATAACATTTGATACTAAATCTTTTTCAATCTTTGTATTATTTTTAGTATCTATTGATTGACCTTGCATTTCTTCTCTAATAACTTTTCTAATTAATTCAATATTAATATCATTATTTTCATTTGTATGTGTTGTTTTTAATTCTTTTTTAACAACGCTTTCTAATTTTTTAAGGTATTTTTTATTAATAGGTTCTTTAATATCAGTATCATCTGATTGTTCATTAATATCTTCGTCAGGTTCATTTAAAAATTCTTTTAAGATATGTCTAACTGGTAATTGTTTTCTTATCGTTTCATTAATACATTCGGCAATCATTGTTTCACTTTCCCTCATATTTTTTTGTTGTTCGAATTTGCTTCCACGGTCGCTTAATAAATAAGGGTCTTTCCAGAATTCTCTAGCACATTCTATATAACAAAGATGTATAAAATGACCTCCACTTGGTATTTTTAAAGATAATTTTTTATTATTTTGGGCTCTATGGACGATAGTTAATACTTTAATATGACTAACATAAACAACTTTTAATAAATCATCAATATAATCACATTTACTTACATTTGATATTCTTTCGAATTCTTTATTAATAATATCTTGAGACCATTTAGGAATACGACTTAATAAATCTTGAAATGTAATTAATACATTATCTGGAGTATTATCTTGATGACAAATATCTTTGGCATCCATATAAATACTTTTTATGCCTTGATAAATACACGATTTTAATATACTAATAAGTTGTTTAGTATATTCTTCTTTAGCATCAACTAAAATAGCAACATTTGTATCTTCCATTTTACGTTTATTTTAATATTAATAGAGTTGAAGTATTTATGTATTTATAATTATTTATGTAATTATAATTGATTTATTATATAATATATATAATCTATAATTGTAAATAAAACGAAAAAAATAATAATAATAAATTAAATTAATGTAATAGTTATAATAAACTAATTTAGTGTTTTCTTGATTTAGATTTTCTAGACTTAGATTTTCTAGACTTAGATTTTCCAGACTTAGATTTTCTAGACTTAGATTTTCCAGACTTAGATTTTCCAGACTTAGATTTTCCAGACTTAGATTTTCCAGACTTAGATTTTCCAGACTTAGATTTCT
>Ga0233433_10002975_pt1 | contig 14185 bp, 12 predicted proteins | sample SI_122_August201_5_FD_179868 | JGI IMG/M metagenome (GOLD analysis project Ga0233433, IMG submission 179868) | Seawater microbial communities from Saanich Inlet, British Columbia, Canada - SI_122_August2016_100_MG | ecosystem: Environmental > Aquatic > Marine > Inlet | place: Canada: British...
GTATATCCTGATGGACCTGCACCAATAATTATAACATCAAATTTTGTTTTTTTCTTATCTGGAATTTTTGGACCATCGTTATTAGTTTCTAATACTGCTGCTCCTGCATCTGCTGCCATCATAGTGTTTAATCTCTCTATTTCAATAATTTAAGTCAATATCTCGTTCTAAGAAATATTGTTTTTCATTTTATTTAGAATCTTTTCATGTTTCTCACATATTTTTTTATTTTCTATCTGTGAAACAAATAGATCTTTTTGCCAATGTGCATTAAATAATCTACATTGATTGTTTTCACAAAAAACATCTCCTGTTTCATAGTAGAATATTATTTGTAGTAGTAATCCTTCAACTATGTCTAGTAATTTGGGATCATTATATTCTAAAAATTCACCTTTGTACTTTTTCTTTATTTTTTCTATTGTTTCTTTAGAAATATTTGTTATTATGTCAATGTAGTATTTTTTAGGTTTTGCAGGAGCTTCTATAATGCCTGTAGTTGAAATTATTATTGGATTTGAACCTATCCATGTTCTTGCATGATATTTCAAATCATTTTGATCAAATGTACATGTTAATTTGTTTGTAAATATTATGTGTAATGTATCTTGATTATTCTCTTCTTTTGGAATTAATTCTTTAATTATTTCATTTAATTCAATTCCATCATACAATGTCATTTCTTCTTTATTTGACATATCTTTATTTTCTAATTCAATTAAAATTTCATTTATTGTCGGATGATGTTTTTCAAATGATTTTTTTAAATCAAAAATTCTTGTACTTGCAATTTTTTCACATATGTTTTTGTCTAATTTATTAAAAATATTGTCTCTTATCTCAATTTTAGTTCCAAATAATTTGAAAATGAATTCTTTAATTTTGTCTAAACTTATCTCTGGAACTGATGGTTCTTTGTAAATTACTATCTTAGAAATTTTCACTATGATAATTATGTTGTAATTGCTTATCTTTCTAACTCTTTAATTTTTTCTGCTGCAATTTCTGCTGCCCTTTTGCCTGAATATAACATTGAACCAAATGTTGGTCCCATTCTTGCTAATCCGTGAGTTTCAGTAACAGACATACCTGCTGCAATTAATCCTGGATAAACTTCGCCTGTTTTGTGAACAACATGTTCTTCTCCATCATTAACATACATTGGTTCCATTCCTTTCCATTCTGCAAGACCTCTATCTACTAATCTTTTAACTCCGACAGAATCATGTCCTGATGCATCAATGATTATTTTGGCTTCAAATGCAACTGGGTCTACACAAGTGATATTACGTGGCAATGCTGATACTGGCATCCAGTTGACTACAATTCCTGCAACTCTACCGTTTTTCAATACCAAATCATCAAATTTTGTTAATTGAAGAAATTTGACACCTGCATCACATGCACCTGCAATTAATTTTGATACTGCGTGTGGACCTGGTGTTAAGTATAATCCCTCCTGAACTTTTTTGTATGGTACTCCTAACTCATCCCATATTTTTTGAGCTGGTTCTCTAACTGTAACTGGATTCATCATATATCCTCCTAACCAATAACCTCCTCCAAGATAGTTATTCTGTTCAATGACTAAAACTTTGTAACCTAAATTTGATAATTCTCTACTGGCTGTAAGTCCTGCAGGTCCTGCACCAATAATTATTACGTCTGATTCTGCTCTGTCTATTAATACATCATGAAATTCATTTGCTATTGCACGTGTAATTTCAACTTCACGTACATCTGTAAATATTTTTGAAGATTGTTCTGCTACAGTTGCTTCTTGCATGTATTATTTCCTTCTTTTATCCATTAATACTTTCGCACATAAAACATTAGGTTGTACTAATTACTTCTAATTTTAATTGATATAGGAAAATTTTGTTTCTTTATTGAAATTTTATACTAAAACATACCAATATCAAAAATTTATAACCAAAACCTATTGAATTTTATTATATTGACCGTCTCTGACTTGACTCATTCTTCAGTTGATCCTGTGTCCCCTAAAATTAATTGGGCTAGAATTGACGAAGCAGATAATTTTGCTGAAACTGTAAAGTTATACCGTCAAGGTAAATATGACGAAGCTAGTTTTAGACGATTCCGACTTCAACATGGTGCATATGGTACTAGAATGACTAGTGATTATGCAATGGTTCGTGTTAAATTACCTGCCGGCGAAATTTACCCTAAGCAGTTTGAAAAATTATCTCAACTTAGTGAACAATATTCTATAGGCAGTGCACACTTTTCAACTCGTGAGAATATTCAATTACATTGGGTTATCCTTGAAGATGTTTCTGAAATATTTCGATCTCTTGCAGAAGTTGGTTTAACTTCTAGAGAAGCATGTGGAAATTCTGTAAGAAATGTGATGTGTAGTCCGTTGTCTGGTGTTTGTAGTGATGAAAAATTTGATTCAACTCCATATGCTCTTGCAACTGCAAAATTCTTTTTAAGAAATCCAATGGCACAAAGCCTTCCTCGAAAATTTAAATTCAATTTTACATGTTGTGAAAAACATGGCATGGTAAGAATGGTTGATGTTGGATTAATTCCTGAAATTCAAAACATTGACGGGTCTGAACAAAAAGGTTTCAAAATTTTCCTTGGTGGTGGATTGGGTAACAAATCATTTGTTGGACATCAATTAGAAGATTTTACTCCTGAAGAGGATTTACTCTATACTTCTATTGCTGTAATGCGAATCTTTGATAGATTAGGTGATAGAAAAAATCTTGCAAGGAATAGAATGCGTTATCTTGTAAATGATATGGGTTGGGAAAAATTCCAAAATCTTGTATTCAAAGAAAGAGCTATTGTTAGAGCTACACAGTCTGTAGTTACTAGATTAAAAGTTGACACAACTCCTAATACCATAAAAAGACCTTTAAAAATTAGTGATGAAACTGGTGGTTCTGCACCTGATGGTTATGCTAGATGGCTAAAAACAAATACTGTCAAACAAAAACAATCTGATTATCGTTCAGTGTTTATTACATTGGAGGCTGGTGATATTACTTCTAATCAATTGAATGCTCTGGCTGATCTAACTCGTGAATTTTCTTCAGAAGGAATAGCTCGTTCTGGATTTGTACAAAATGTTGCATTAAGATATGTCCATGAAGATGATTTGATTTCCCTATATTCCAAACTTCTTCAATTTGGGTTGGCAAAATCAGGTGCATTGACTATGACTACTCCTATTGGTTGTTCTGGAACTACATCTTGTAATTTGGCATTAACTAACTCTCATAGACTTGCAAAAGAAATTCAAAGAAAATTCCTTGAATTGCATCTTGATGAGGATGATGATCTAACTGATTCCTCTATTAAGATAAGTGGGTGTCCTAATTCTTGTGGCCAACATGGGATTGCAACAATTGGCTTCTTTGGAGGTGGCGGTCGTCTTGGAAAAGACATGTATGCAAATTATCAGATGTCTTTGGGTGGTCGTTTTGATGGTGAAACTATGTTGGGTCAAACTTGTCTTCGAGTTCCTGCTAAACGAGTAATTCCTGTTATTTTAAAAATAATTGAACTCTTTAAAGAAAATAAAAAATCTGATGATACTTTGAAATCTTGGATTCATAGAATTGTTAATGATAGTGAGGATTCTGCTATCAAATCAATTAACGATATCAAGAAAATTTTGGAGCCAATCATTGTGCCTCCAACTAAAGATGATGATCCTGATTTTTATCTTGATTATGGTAGTGATACTAGTTATCACACTAAAACCGGCAAGGGTGAATGTGCTGCTTGACTTCATCTGTTAAAATTACTTCTGATGTTGATTCAGTTCGTTCAGAAATTCGAGATAATAGTATTAAGGTAATTGATGTAAGACGTGAAGGTGATTATAAGCAAGATCATATCCCTAATTCTGTAAACTTACCATTGGCAACTCTATTGTCTGATGATAGTCCTGAAAATGTTTTGAAACTTGTAAATTCTATGGGCATTGATGATGAAACTCCTGTAGTTGTTTATGATGATACTTTTGGTGCATTGGCCTCAAGAGTAGCATGGACTTTGGAATGGATTGGTCATTCTAATGTTACATTACTTGAAACTACTTACAGTAATTGGAAATCATTAGGATTGGAAAATGATTCAAAAATTCCTGAAGTATCTACTAAAGATCATTCTATGAATTTACAATCTGATATTTTAGCTACTTCTGATTATTTGGAATCTGCTAAAACTCGGGATGACGTAATTCTAATTGATAACAGAGAGCGATTAAACTATCTGGAACAACATATCCCTGGTGCCATCAGTCTTCCTTATCGTACACTTGCTAGTGATGACAAAATTCTTCGATCTAAAGAAGACATGACCCGATTGTTGAGTAATCGTGGTGTTTCTGGTGATTCTGAAATAATTACTTATTGTGGAAGTGTGGGAACTTTGTCTGGATTAGCGTATTATGCTCTTAAATCTGCAGGATTGCCTAATGCAAAATTATATGTACGTTCATTTAAGGAATGGAAAAATCTCCAAAAACCAACTATTAAACAAGAAGATGCAAATTATTGGGATTTATCTGCAGAATAATTTATGCTATTTCGTCTCTAAGTTTTTTAGTAATTGTAACTTCAACATTATCAAAAAGTTCTAACATTTTGTCTTTGTTGTCAATTATGTATTCTTCTCCTCTATCGTTTAATCTTATTTTCCATAATCTTATCTCTCTGTGTTCTTCAAAGAAGTTTTCAATCATTTGCTCTCCTGATTTTTTTGGATCAATGAATTCTTCAAAAACTGAAATTGTTTTTTCAACATCTCCTTCTTCTATTGATTCTTTTGCTGATTGTATTGCTTGGCTTAGTTCTTTCAAATTTTTAACTGGTTTTGGTAATTTCTTTTTGGTAATTCCAAAAAATCCGATTTTCTCCTTACCTATCTTTTCTGCAATGTTATCTGCAAGATCATAGATTGGAATTTTACTTAATCCATCACGTTTTTCATTTTGCACAATTAATCCTTTTTCTAATAATTTTTTCAATGATGATTCTGCATCTGCTTTATCTAGAAATGTTGTCCATACAATTGCTCCTAGTGTATGATATCCTTGTCTTACTGATTCTAAAACTACTACTTCTTGAATTCTTTTGAATCCTTCTTCTATTCTTACATTTGCAAAGTCTTTATCTCTAATTGATTTTCTTGCATTTTTTACATCGATTTCAATTGAATGTTTTAATGCTTGTAATGCTTCTGGTACTTGGTTTAGCAATGACAAAAAACATGCTTTGTTATACCATGCCATGCCGTATGTCTTATCTGATTCTATTGCTTTGTTAACTGCATCTAAAGCTTGAGCATATTTTTTTTGTTCATAATGTACTAACCCTTTTAGATTCCAAGCTTCTGGATTTGTTACATCTACTTCTAGAACTTTATCGTATACTTTTAGCGCATCATTGTGATCTTCTAGATGAAATCTTGCATATCCTAACTTCATTAAAACTTCTACATTGTCTGGTTCAATTCTTAATGCTTGTTCAAATACTTCTACGGCGTCATCTAACTTTTCATCTGCCATTAAATTGATGCCTTTTTTAAATAATTTTTTAATATTATAACTTGGATCTACTAAACTGGTTTCTTTTGTAACAATTTCTTCGGAACCTTCCACTTTTGGTTTCTTTTCTATTTTCTTGTTTTTTTTACCAAACAACTTATTCCCTTGCTCATTTTTGATTTTTATCTAGATAAATACCATCTTAATCTTGTTTTTTCCTATTTTTTCTACTCTTCTCGCGATCCAAATCCTGAAATACTTCAAGTATTAACTATCGACTGTGTCATCTCAGCCACGCATTGAAATTCAAGGCCAGGCACCATTTAAGCAATCTGGTGTTTATGAAGCTCAAATATCTATACTTCATACCAAACCTTCGGATGATGAAATTCGTTCTAAAAAATTCATTCCTTTGTGGAAAGGGAATTTTCATCTTAAAGTAAAAGATGGAATTTTTTCTGAAATAATTGGTGATCCAAAAAACCCTCTTCCTGCATCTGTTAACAATGCAAATAGTATTTGGGTGGTTGTAAATGATTTATTTTCTTCAATCTATTCTGTTTTTGATGTTACATTAAGAAAAACATCTAATTCTATTGAAATTCCTGAAGAAACTCCTGAAATAATTTCTAAAACTCCAAAAACTAAACGTTCTTCAAAAAATACTCCCAATCCTGATTCTAATATTAATACTGGTGCACGAGGTGTTCGTGGTCCAACTGGTGACAAAGGAGATACTGGTGCAACTGGTCCAACTGGTGACAAAGGACAATTAGGTCCACCTGGTGACAAAGGAGGAAAAGGTTCTGTTGGACTATCTGGCGACAAAGGAGCAACTGGTGACAAAGGAGCAACTGGTGACAAAGGTTCTCAGGGTGACAAAGGACTTTCTGGTGACAAAGGACTTTCTGGTGACAAAGGAATTACTGGTGACAAAGGTGATAAAGGTGACAAAGGAGTTACTGGTCCACCTGGTGACAAAGGAGAGAAAGGCACCACTGGTCCAACTGGTGACAAAGGAGCCACTGGATTAAAAGGTCCAAATGGTCCAACTGGTGACAAAGGTCCTACTGGTTTACCTGGTGACAAAGGAATTTCTGGAATAAGAGGTGTCCCTGGAGATAAAGGTGACAAAGGCCCACAAGGTTCACCTGGCGACAAAGGATTGACAGGCCCTGTTGGAATACCTGGATTAAAAGGTCCAACTGGTACATCTGGAGTTCAAGGAGAAAAAGGAATTCAAGGTTCACCTGGTCCAATAGGAGAGAAAGGCACCACTGGTCCAACTGGCGACAAAGGTCCAATCGGTCCACCTGGTCCTCTTGGCTCAAAAGGATTGACAGGTCCTGTTGGTCCTCTTGGCGACAAAGGTCCAATCGGTCCACCTGGTCCTCTTGGCGACAAAGGAAGTAAAGGTCCAGAAGGTCCAACTGGCGACAAAGGTCCACAAGGCCCACAAGGTCCTGCTGGTGCAAAAGGATTGACAGGAGTTCCAGGACCTCAAGGAGAAAAAGGTGACAAAGGTCCTCTTGGTCCTCTTGGAGAAAAAGGATCTACTGGTCCAATCGGTCTTCCTGGCGACAAAGGCCCACAAGGCCCACAAGGAACTCAAGGCGAACGTGGTACCACTGGTCCATCTGGAGAAAAAGGCCCACAAGGCCCACAAGGAATTCAAGGCCCCCAAGGCGAACGTGGTCCAATCGGTCCAATCGGTTCTATAGGTGAAACTGGTCCAATCGGTGGTCAAGGTCCTGTTGGTCCTGCTGGCCCAAAAGGTCCACCTGGCCCTCCTGGAGAAAAAGGTCCGTCTGGTGGTATGTCTTCAGAACAAAAAGCAATTTTCAAAGAACTTTTGGAAATTTTGACAACTAAAGAAATCATTAGTACTGAAGAACAAATTAAATTAATGAGTTATTTGTATTAATTTTCATTTTATAATTTTCATTTTATAATTTTCATTTTATAATTTTCATTTTATAATTTTCATTTTATAATTTTCATTTTATAATTTTCATTTTATAATTTTCATTTTATAATTTTCATTTTATAATTTTAGAAAGTTTTCACTAAAAGGATTAGAAAAATGAAAACAATTCGCCGTCTATATGACGATTGTTAATTTACAAACGAGTCTATCGTCTTTTAGCTGCTTTTCTCTTTGGAGCTGCTTTGCGTTTTGCTGCTGCTTTTCTCTTTGGAGCTGCTTTTCTAGTTGCAGTTTTTTTAGCTGCTTTTCTCTTTGGAGCTGCTTTGCGTTTTGCTGCTGCTTTTCTCTTTGGAGCTGCTTTGCGTTTTGCTGCTGCTTTTCTCTTTGGAGCTGCTTTCTTTGCTGCAGTTTTTCTCTTTGGAGCTGCTTTGCGTTTTGCTGCTGCTTTTCTCTTTGGAGCTGCTTTGCGTTTTGCTGCTGCTTTTCTCTTTGGAGCTGCTTTTCTAGTTGCAGTTTTTTTAGTAGCTTTTCTTTTTGGTGCTGCTTTTGTAGTTGATCTACGTTTAGTTGCAGCTTTTCTTTTTGTAGCCATGCTAAAATCGATATTTTCATTGTTTTTCAGTGGTTAAACTAAAAAAATTTACACAAATTGATTACAATTATTGAAGTAATTTTATCATTGTAAAAAATTATTGATCGTGTTTTTCTTTTTCTTTTGTGTTTGTTTTGTTTTATTTTCTTATTTTTTTTGATCTAATGCCTATTTGTGAAATTTTTACGCACGCAAATAATATTTTTGATCTATTTTTCTTTTATTTTGTGATTTATTTTTTTTATTTTTGATCTATTTTTCTTTTTTTTATTAAAAACCCATACCTTTTCTTTTAATTATTGTTAACACATCTTCATCTTGCATCGTATGATTCAATCCTACTCTTTGTCCTCCAAATTTTACACTTTTACCCCAAACTAATCCGTATCTGAATTCTCTTTTTAATCTTCGATGTAATTTATTACAAATATCTTCCACTGTGTCTCCCTCCCTTGCGATAAATGGTTCTTTGAAATCTGTTTCGCCACCTTTAGGACGCATGTATATCCTTATGAATTTTAATTTTTGATATATTTTTTCTTTTAATTCTTCAATGTTGATATCTGCGTTTGCAGAAACTTCTATTACATCTGATTTGATTTTTGTTTTTAAATCAATTAGAAACTCTTTGTCTACTAAATCAATTTTATTTAAAACTGTAATTGCTTTTGAATAACTGATATTACCTGCAATATGATCTGCTAATTGTTCTGATGTTAAATCTTCTCGTACAACCACTCTTGCACTAACAATTCCATAAAGATGTAAAATATCTTTTAGATGTTTTTCTGTAATTTTTGTAAGTTTTGCTTGTTGTGCAATAGCAATTCCTCCCATTGATGCTTTTTCTATTGTAATGTTGGGTGGTAATTGATTTAATCTAATCCCAATATTTCCCAATTCATTTGTTAACACATCTTCGTGATATGGTTGAAATACATCTAATACTAATAAAACTAAATCTGCAGTTCTTGCAACTGACAAAATCCTTTTTCCTAACCCCTTACCTGTTGATGCCCCTTTGATAATTCCTGGAAGATCTAGTACTTGGATTTTTGCCCCTCTATATTCCATCATTCCTGGTACTACTGTCAATGTTGTAAATTGAAAAGCACCTACTGTTGATTTAGCTCCTGTCATTTTATTTAGTAATGTTGATTTTCCGACACTTGGTAATCCTATGAAAACAACTGTTGCATCTCCACTACGACGAACATCAAACCCATCTTGCTTCATGCCTGATTTTTTTGTAATGTCTGCTTCTTGTTCTCTTTTTAATTTTGCAATTTTTGCTTTTAGTAAACCGATATGGTGTTCAGTTGCTTTGTTGATCTGAGTTTTTGCCATCTCATCTTGGATGGATTTAATTTTTTCAGGAATTCCCAATATTGCTCATTTCTTGCATTATTCTTTTCCATTAAAACCGTGGTACTTTGTTATTTTTTGTCAGGTATATTGAGAGTAGTATTTTTGTATATTGCTCATTCACTTGTTTTTCATTATTGACCTTGTTTCATTTTTTAGTGGTAAATTAATGTAAAATGTTATGAAGAAATTTTTAATTTATTTGAGTTCTTTTGTAATTTTATTCCTATACTTTGTTTTGTCTGTTTTCATCTTACCTTCAGAATTTTTAATGACTGATCAACTAGTTCCAGAACCTGTCTTTGAAGCTACTTTATCTAAAACTGATATCGTATTGGGTGACTCATTCCGACTTGATATCATTTCAGAAAATACTGGTGATTATGCAGATATTCATATTGTTTCAATTGGATTTCCTACTCTTAGTAAACTAGATGATGTTGTAAAAATTGCTACTTATGATTTTTCATTGTCTCCCTCTTACATTTCTGTTGGTGAAGAAATTGGTTCAAACTATAGTGGTGGTGTAGAAACAACTTTTGCACAGTATCCTTCTATTGAAGCGATAAGTCGACCTCTAAAATCTAATATTGAAACTCATTTTGATGTTGTTATAACTCCAAAAACATCTGGAGTTTTCAATGTATATGTAAAATCTATTGGAATACCTCACACTAGCGACGTCTCTCATTATCCCTATTCTGGAACTTTAGATCATCAAAATGAACATGTATTGGTTTATTCGGTAACTGTAAATCCCTAATATTTTGTGAATATTGATTAGTAATATGACTATTTTATCTTTAAAATCATCTGAAAATTTTCTAAAAAATAAATCTGAATTTATTTTTTTAATTGGAAGTAGTTTAACTAGTTTAGGAATTCTTTTAGTTACTGTTGGTGGAAGTTGGGATATCACAAATCATTTACTTAGTAAACCTGAAACATTTTTTTCTCCTCCTCATGCATTTATGTATTCTGGAGTTGCTGTATCATTAATTGGTGTAATTTTGACTTTTATTGGTTGGAAGAATTTAGAAAAATTCAAGAATTCTTATTTTTTATCTTTTAAAATTAAATTAATTGGAATAGGATTACTTACAGGCGCTGGACCTTTAGATTTCATTTGGCATTCTTATTTTGGATTGGACGGTTTACTTAGTCCGCCACATTTTACTTTGATCATTGGAATGTTCTTCTGTAGTATTGGTGGAATGATTGGAATTTCAAGATATTTGAAATTTAATAATTCTCAATCCATCTCAAAATACTTGTTAATTTTAGCTGTAATTCCTGTTTGGTTATCTGCATCTGGAATAATTTCTTCATTATCTTTGCCTTTTTCTAGTACTGATTTCTTTGAATTTAATCCTGAACCTACTATTGCTTTTATCGTCGCATCTTTGGCATATCCTTTTTTAATTTCCCTCTCACTTACTTTGATTTTTAGATTATCTAATTACCAATTTGGAATTACGAGTATTTTGGGAGGATTGTTTTTGTTAATCTATAGTTCAACTGCAATAGTTCCTAATTTAGCAATGTTTGATACAGTTCAGTTTTACTCTCTTAACTTTATTCCATTTGTAATTGCTGATATATTTCTTAAATTGAATCGTTCTAAATTTTCCATGTTTTTTATTGGTGGATTATTGGGATCTGTATTCTACATGGTATATTATCCGTATGTGATGTACACATACAATGAAATTTTATTAGGTAAATTGGTCTCCCCCAGTTTGATCTACTTTGTTTATTTTGAATTAATTCAAACTGTTCTACTGTATACTTTAATTCCTGCAGTAATTATGGGTGTTTTAGGTGTGATTTTCTCTGAGAAACTTGCTAAAAGAATTTTAATGAATTAATTTTGATTTTTTTCTTACGTTGAATTATTATTTAGTTATCACAAATGGATTCTATGAAAAAGAAAACTTTTGCAGTTGATATTGATGGTACTATCACTGAAAATGGTGGAGGTCGCATTCATCTTGATGCATTGGAGGCGTTAAGGAGGTTAACCAATATGGGCCATGATGTAATCTATGTTACTGGTAGATCTTCTATTGAAGCGTATTTACTTTCTGTATTTGGTGGAACCAAAAAAATTGCAGTTGGTGAAAATGGTGGTTGTATTGCTTTAGATGTTAATGATCATATTTTGCTGGGAAATATTGAGGAATGTAATAGGGCATTTGAATTAATTAATAGCAACATTAACGATGTACACAAAAAACCTGTATTTCCTCGATTAACTGAGGTTGTTTTAGAAAGAACTTTTGATATGGCCGATGCACGAAAAATTCTTTCTGAAAATAACATTGATGTTGAATTATCTGATAGTCAATATGCTATTCATATTAATTCAAAAGGTATTGACAAAGGAACTGGTTTTACAGTATTAATGAAAAAATTCAATATTTTATCTGATGATGTAATTGCAATTGGAGATAGTGCTACTGACGTTCCATTGTTTAAAGTCGCCAAAACCAGTATTGCGTTGGGTAATGCTTCTGATGCAGTAAGATCTGAGGCTACTATGACTGTATCTGGATGTAGTGGTGATGGTGTTCTGGAAGCACTAGATAAATTAGCACCTAAATTATCTGAGATATAGTATGGCATTTCAATCAATAATTCAAGAAATTGAAAATAATCTAAAATTGATTCTAAACGAACTTTCTATTACTACTTTATCTTTTACAGTGGAAGTTGCTAAACCTGGATTTGGTGATGTTAGTTCTAACATTGCATTTTTACTTGCAAAAGAAATGAAAAAGAGTCCTAAAGAAATTACTCAAATTTTGTCTGAAAAATATTCTCATTGTGACAATGAATTGGTTTTAGAAACTGAAGCTCATCCATCTGGGTATCTTAACTTTTTTGCTGATTGGACAAAATTAAGTAAATTGATTTTATCTCAATCTTACCTTGATACATTTGGGAATGTTGATATTGGAAATAATTCAAACATTATAGTAGAACATACAAGTGTAAATCCTAACAAAGCATTACACATTGGTCATATTAGAAATATTGTAGTTGGTGATACAGTTTCTAGAATTTTAAATAAAGCAAATTACAAAGTTAATGTTCTCAATTACATTGATGATTCTGGTTTACAAGTAGCAGATATTATTGTAGGATTCAAACATTTTGGATTTGCTGAAGAACCTCCAAATGGAAAAAAGTTTGATCATTATTGTGGTGATGATGTTTATGTTAAAACTACTCAAAAATATGAACTTGATTCTTCTCTTGAAGAAATTAGAAAAAATACTTTGAAAGAACTTGAAGATGGTACTTCTGAAACTGCTGAATTTGGAGATGTAATTACACGAAAAGTACTTGCAGGTCAATTACAAACATGTTGGAATCTCAATGTTTCTTATGATTGCCTTAATTTTGAGTCTCAAATTATTCGCTCAGGATTGTGGTCAAAAATATTTGAAAAACTCAAGGATATGGGTCTCATAGAATTTGAAAATGAGGGTAAAAATGCCCAATGCTGGGTAATTCGTGGAGACGGTAAGGAAGAAGATAAGGTAATTGTTCGTAGTAATGGTACTGCTACCTATATTGCTAAGGATATTCCCTACGCTGCATGGAAATTAGGCTTGTTAGATGATCCGTTTTACTATCAAAAATATGATGCCATTCAACCTAATTCTAAAACTCTCTGGCAAACTAGTTTGAGTAAGGAGAATGCCCTTCCTCAAAACTTCACTGCTCAAAAAGTAGTAACCGTAATTGATTCCCGTCAAGAAAGATTGCAAAAAATTATTACTGTATTAATGGAAAAATTTAATTCAACTCCAAACAGCTATGTTCATCTTGGATATGAGTCTGTAACCTTGAGTTCTGATACTGCAAAAACTCTCGGATTGGAAACTGATGGAAAACAAGCTCAGATGTCTGGTAGAAAAGGACTGTATGTTAGTGCTGACTCTGTTTGTGAATTATTAAAGCAAAAAATTATTGAGGAAACTAAAAAACGACATTCTGAAATGAATGATTCTGAAATTGAAAAAATTGCTCAATCTGTTTCAATTGGAACTTTGCGTTATGAGATGATTAAACAAGATTTAGATAAAATAATTACTTTTGATTTAGCAAAATCACTTAGTTTGGAAGGTGATACTGCACCATACATTCAATATGCATATGCAAGAGCATCAAGAATCTTGGAAAAATCTGGAATTACTCCTACAACTGAAGTTGATTTCTCACTACTTCAAGAAAAATCTGAACTTGATTTGGTTAAGACAATTGGACTTTTTAATTTACAAGTTCGCGATGCTGCAAATAATTTTGCTCCTAAAGTAATTGCTAGATATTGTCATGATTTAGCAGTCTCCTTTAATTCGTTTTATGAACATGTAAAAGTTTTAGATTCAGATAATGATGATTTAAAATCTTCACGCATTTGTTTGGTTCATTCTTTTAATTTGACTTTGGAGAAAGCCCTTGATTTACTTGGAATTTTTGCTCCAAACAAAATGTAATTTTTAGATAAATTTGTGCCTATTTTATCAATATTATGTACCACATTGGTGTTTTTTGAATTTTTCTTAATCTTCTTAAGCCCAAAATTTTATTAAAAAAATATGCAATTAATTTTGATCATTCTCATAATTGTTTTATTCAGTATTTTAATTGGAACAGTTGGGTTTGAATATTTTAATCAATATTCTCAAGAACGTGAACTCGAAAGTTTAATTGTTTCATGCATGGAACAATATGGTCATTATAGTGATCAACTTGTAGCTTG
>Ga0233433_10002978_pt1 | contig 14180 bp, 11 predicted proteins | sample SI_122_August201_5_FD_179868 | JGI IMG/M metagenome (GOLD analysis project Ga0233433, IMG submission 179868) | Seawater microbial communities from Saanich Inlet, British Columbia, Canada - SI_122_August2016_100_MG | ecosystem: Environmental > Aquatic > Marine > Inlet | place: Canada: British...
TAAGTGTGAATTTACTTCTCGCTGTCGCATCGGCCCATGTTTTTACCACATTTTATTTGCTGGTTGACCGAACCAATGTGCGCTTCATTCTGGACCATCCCATACAGTTGATTGCCATGCCCATCGGGCTGCTTCTGTTGGGCATGGCAATCTTTTCAGTGCCTGGAAATCCGGTTTTTACCCCCGCACTTTTTCTTCTTTTCCTTCAGCAAACTTGGCATTTCGGCGCCCAGAATATTGGGGTGGCAACGTTTATTTCTCTGGGCCATCGTAAAAAATCCATCACAAAGGTTGAAAAAAACTTTATTCGCATGGGCACCATTTGCGGCATGTTTGGGGTTCTTAGTGCGCTCTATCCCAGCTTCATGATCGGGCCTGAAAATGTGCCCATAAATGAAACCGTTCTAACGACAATAAAAACCCTACATCAAATCGGTGGTTATGTAGCGATTGCCCTGACAGGTGGGGCTTTGGTCCTGATGGTCAGGGCATGGTGGGCCCGTGAGTATTTTTACGGTGCGGCAATTTTTCTCAGCATCACCTTTCTTTTTCCCATGTACATTTCCGACAATTACATGATTGCCGTGGCATCATTCACCATTGCCCACGGGCTTCAGTACATCATTTTTCTGGCAGCACACAGCTTCACAAGCCCCGGTGCACCAAAAAATCCGAGATGGCAATCATGGGGGTTCATTTATCCCCCGCTTGCCCTTCTGGCGCTTGGTGGGGCCGGACACGTGCTCTGGACCACCGCCCCTGCATGGAAATCCGGCCAATTCCCACTTTTCGGCCTTTCTATCATCCTTGGTTTGACCCTAGCCCATTTTTGGGTGGACCAGTTCATGTGGCGAATGGGAAATTCGGAACGGGCCAACTGGATAAAAAAAAGTTATAGCTTCATCTTTCAACCGAAATAGCTATATTCAGGCTCTACAGGCTCTGGCATCGGTCGATGCTGCGCGTTTTATTATGCTTATGATATCAGGAACAAAAATTGCAAAAAGTGATACTTATCTCTGTTAAATGCACGGTGGTCAAAACCATGCATGAGCGGAAGTGTTTTTCATGATGCCAACACAAGAAGAACTATCCAATGGATATGATGACCTGAAGAGCATGTTCACCCAGTGGGCTCTATGGCACCATCTGGCATGGAATAACATCAAACAACGTTATCGACGCTCAACCCTCGGTCCCCTTTGGCTCACCATCTCCATGGCCATCCATATGCTGGTCATCGGGGTGCTTTTTTCGACACTGTTCCACACCCCTTTGCAAAAATTACTGCCTTTTCTATCAGCCGGGCTGGTGTTCTGGGGCTTGATGCAGGGGATTATAAATGAAGGTGCAAGTGCGTTTCTAGGCGCTGCCAGTTTCATTATGCAGGTCAAACGTCCGCTTTCTCTCTATGTTGCAGAAACGGTGTGGCGCAATGTAATCATTCTTGCCCACAACTTTGTTATTTATATCGTAATCGCATTCATCTTTGGAGTGGTTCCGCACAAGGCAGTTTTATTGTTATTGCCCCTGGGCTTGTTGCTGGTGATTCTTTGCCTATCCTGGGTTGCCATGGTGTTTGCAGTAATATCAGTCCGCTACCGTGACTTTCCAATGATCGTTGGAAACATGTTCACGGCACTTTTCTGGCTGACCCCGATTATGTATTTCCCATCCCTGCTTCGTGACAAACAATACCTTCTGAATTTTAACCCCTTCACCCACCTTCTTGCCTTGGTCCGTGACCCACTTCTGGGGCAAGCCCCCCCAATGATGAGCTGGATCATTGTTAGCGCCATAACTGTTGTTGGCTGGACCTTTGCTCTTTACTTCTTTTCCCGATTCCGCAAACGCATCGTTTACTGGCTGTAGGTTTCACCATGTTCTCTATTTCTGCAAATCAACTCCGAATTGAATATCCCATATACGATTCGTACAAGCGTTCTTTACGCCATCAGTTTGGACTGGGACAGATTGCAAGAAATCTTGATCAGGCCCTGAAAAGAAAACATTCTGTGGGTGGGGACATTACCCAGGAGGCCTCTGGGCGCACCACCATCACTGCTCTGAATGGCATTAGCTTCGATATTCAGGAAGGCGACCGGGTCGGCCTGCTGGGGCATAATGGTTCAGGCAAAACCACCCTGCTGCGAGCCATTGCCGGAATATATGAGCCCATGGACGGAGAGATTACCATTGAAGGCCATGTCACCCCCTTGTTTGACATTCAATTTGGCATGGATACCGATGCCACAGGTATTGAAAACATCGCATTGCGAGGCCGCATGCTGGATATGAGCTCGACGCAGATAGAGGAGACCATTGATGAAATTGCCGAATTCACGGAACTTGGTAACTATCTGCATATGCCCATTCGCACCTATTCAACTGGCATGATGGTTCGTCTGGCTTTCGGCGTATCAACGGCAATCAAGCCTGAGATTCTTGTTCTTGATGAAATGATCGGTGCCGGGGATGATGCTTTTTTCGAACGTGCCCAACAAAGACTCAAAAATTTTATTGAAGATACGGGGATACTGGTTATCGCCAGTCACAACATGGGCATGGTTCGACAATGGTGCAACAAGGGAATGCTGATGCAACACGGCAATATTTTGGCCTTTGGCCCCATTGAAGAGATTGCCAAACGCTATGAAAGTGGTGAGGGGACAGTCGACTAATAAACTGGCGGGGTGTTATTTTTTACTGCTGCACAAAGCAAAAATATAATGGGCCATTTTATGAAACCCTGTGTGCACCACTTCATCGTTCATAGAAAACATATAAACATTGTGGAACAAATGTCCCATCTCTTCGCGCAAGTGAGGTAGGGACTGGCAATTGACGTGCCCGGCCTTGCTGATGTCCGATGCATGGACCTGACTTTCCAGGCTGGGCATGCCGATGATCATCGTGCCATGGGGATCAAGCCCTTCAATCAGGTTTTTAAGGAAGGCATCCTGATCTTCTGGGTCAATATGTTCCAAAACATCCAGAAGATAGATGCCGTCATATTGACCCGGCATCGGTGATTGCAAAAGATCGTGGGTAAATATTTCATGATATGCCCAATCATCAAGCTGACGGGATTTGATCTCTTCTATGAAAATTGGATCAAAATCTGTAACCGAAAGGCGTTCCACTTCTTGCAGCACAATCCTGCTGGCAAATGCATCGCCACAGCCAACTTCTAAAACATTTTCGCACCCCGACAACATGCGTGATGCAAACTTGTAACGCGACAAGGTAAACGCCAACCGCTTTGGATCATCAAACCACGACTGGCTGGACATAAGCCCCAGGGATTCAAGACCGTGTTCTTCGCGGTAACGGATCAGTTTCTGATATTGGTCTTCTCTTGTTTTCGAAACCATGAATTTTCTGCCTGTTACTGACCGCCGCTACGGCGTTTCAATTCTTTCAAAATAAAGGGCACCACTTCGTCAAGGGACGCCCCGACACAATCGGGGTTCGATGGCGCATCTTCTGCATAACCATATTCGATAAATACGGTAGCGCAACCTGCAGCTTGCCCCGCACCAATATCACGCCATCGGTCTCCCACCATCATCGAACGCGCAAGATCAATGTCCCATTTCCGGGCAGCCCCATGCAACATGCCGGGCTTTGGCTTTCGGCAATCGCACCCGTCTGCATCCAGATGGGGGCACACAAGAATGTCATCTACCCCGGTTTTCTCGCGCAAATGGTCGTGAATGGCATGTAATGTCTCCGAATTTTGCTTGCCAGAGCTCAGATCGGGCTGATTGGTAACCACAATGGTCAAATACCCCGCATCGCGCAGTCGGGCGACTGCGTCACATGCACCTGGAAGCATCTCAAAATCTTCAAGACATACCGGCGCAAAAGGCATCCCATCGCGCACCAAACTACGATTTAGAACACCATCGCGATCAAGAAATACGGCTTGGCGTTTCATCGTTGTCATGCCCCCATCACCAATTTAACTGGCCCCCAGATAGACTAGAATTTACGCTCTGTTATCAACGCAGGGTCCATATGGACTTGGCGAATATATTGAGACAATGCGTGCATCAACCCCTGATGCACATCTTCTATAATGCCATAATTATCGCCATCCACATGCAGGGCAACATCGGCAAGGTCTTTGCTCCGCCCCCCATCAAAGCCGGACATGGCAATGGTATGAACCCCATTATCCCGTGCCCAGGAAAGAGCCCTGACAATATTTTCAGAATCCCCCGATGAAGAAATCGTCACCAACACGTCCCCTGCCTGGGCAATCCCCTGCAATTGGTACACGTAAACATCTTCATAGGAAATGTCGTTGGCAATCGCTGTCAACATCGCAACATTGGCTGTCAGGCTCATGACCCGGGGCATCAGGGGCGTATCTGTGCGCACACATTTTCCATGATCACAGGTCAAATGATCCGCAATAGAAGCCGACCCACCATTGCCACAGGCATAAACCCAGTGCCCCCCCAGATATGCCGTTTCCAGAATTTTCATGGCCTTATCCAGCGCCTCCCCCGATACAGATCGGGCAGCCTGGGCGCATTTATCAAAATAATCCGATGTGTAGTCTTCGACAGAGCCATAAGTTTTTTCAGGAAATGTCATGATATTTTATCCATTAAATAGAAACTTTAGAGAACGGCAACCAATCACACGAGATCACCAGAAGATTTCACCAATTCCACACTATTCAATCAGAAATGCTTTCTTGTCCAGTCAGTTTTAAATTTAGCCCCACCCAGGGAGAAGGCCACCCGGCTAAACGGACTCACGCCAAACAAGTTTGCAAGCCGGTCAAACATGATCATAATCCGAACAGATACCCCTTATGAATAAGGATCAGTTGGAAAGCCAGTCATGACTTACATCGCTAAAAATCCAATGTCAGACCGCGCCCTGTTGATCGCATGGGCAGCATTCGCAGCCATCGCCGTGACCCTTTTGTGGTCCAATACACCGTGCATGTATTTCGGCTTTGATGGCGCCATCCTGCAGATCTATGCAAAATATCAATCCGAGTTCAAATCGCTTTTCTCATGGAACATGTCGGACCCCATGCAGGGTATGTTCGATCTCTATTTTCCGACCAACTTCGACTACTTCATTCCCAATGCGCTCTTGGGCTTGCCCCGCCAAACGACGGGCTATGTGTTCGGCGCCTATACCATCATCGCCACCCTGATTGCGGGTGCGGTCTATTTGTTCGCTCGCAAAGCATCTTGCGAACGTAGAGTGTCTCTGCTGGCGGCAATTCTGACGATCGTCCTGATTTTTCCCATTTTTTCCTGGAAGCCGCTGTCGTCGACGTTTCTGATTGAATTCATCCAGCTCAACCCGCAATTCGGGCAGCTCTTGTTTCTGTGTTATGTCTCGCTATGGTGTCTCTGGTCGCTGGACCCGGAACGCCCGACACGTTCCATAGCCGTCCTGACCCTGCTCATCGTATCCCTGGTTCTGGCCTTTCTGGCGACGCTTCCTTATGCGTTATTGATGGGAGCAACCTTGGCCGTTTTTGGATTTTCCGCGATCTTCCTCAATAAGGATCGAAAACACAGGTGGACCATAATCGGTGCCGGGGTGGTGGTGGTGTGCGTATTGGTGCTATCAGGCATCCTGCCTTACATCTATATCGCCAGCTTGCACACGGTTTACGCATTTTTTCCCGATGAATTCGTTCAAGACCGCCCCCTCACGTTCATTTCCATTTTATACGGCTCCAAAGCTTTTTACGCCGGCCCAATCCTCATTGCCATGGCCGTGATCGGTGGCGTGCGCTCAGCCATCAATGATACCGGCCGGGCCCGACATTTCGCCCTCACCTTTCTGGGTATGTTCATCGCCTTTCAAGCAATTGGGTATTTCGTGGCTGTTGTTTTGCAATACAAAGGACCATCACCCGTTTATTTTGAACTCTTCCTTTGGCCCGTATACACGATATTTTCCGCCAAATTCCTTTATGAAGTATCCGACGCCGCATTTTCCGCGATCGCCCGAAAAACCGCCGGAAAATCTCTGGTTGTAACGGCAAGCAAGCATATGCCGGTCGCCCTTGTATTGGCCGGGAGCATCGGCATTGGCACCATGAATATCGGGGCTACGGGGGCCTGCCCCATCGCCATGTGGAAACCGCTTTCGCCATCGCCCATCACAGATTATTTGCGCCGCGAAATCGCCATTGCTCCCGGGCGCGCTTTCCGTGGGACAGAAGCCACATTCACCGGATACCAAAACGACGAACCGGCGAGCTGGCCATCTCTATCGTATCAGGACTATCAAACATGGTTGCTGACGGGCAAAGACCACCGGACGGTGGGCCTTTGGCGCCACAACATCCCGACGCTACAAACCTTCACATCCCTTGTATCACCGACGTATTTTGTTTTGCTTAGATCATTCCTGTCCCGGCCAATGGATATCCATTCGCGCACCCACGCAACCATGACAGTGCCCAACGAAAAAATGCTCGCATTATGGGGGGTGCGTTACCTGATTTCCGATCACGAACTGGACATTGGCACAGAACGGATACGCATTCCCCTCAACGGAAAACCGCCTATATTTTCCGGAACCGAACCCTTGCGTCTGGTGGAATTGGAAATGCCTAACCTCGGGAACTATTCGCCGACCAAAATATTGCTGGCCCATGACATCCCGACAGCTATTAAATGGTTAAAGGCACCATCCTTCGATGGCCGCAAAACGGTGGTGAGTGAACGCGACCCAAGTGGGGGAACCCCCCTCGTCGTCGCACGATCAGCCCTGATGAACGTGGAAAAGGACGGCCTGCGTATACGGGCCTCAAGCACTGGTACATCAATTCTGGTTCTACCGGTTCAGTTCAGCCATTGCTGGCGCGCCCAAGGTGCGGACAAGGCCAAGATTTTCCGCGCCAATGTCATGCAGATGGGGATACTCTTTTCGGGAAAACTTGATGCCAACCTGCGGATGGTTTTCGGCCCGGGGAACTTTATGTGCCGCATGGATGATGTAGAGGAATTAAAGCGGTTGGACATGCAGGGTGCCAATACCCGTCATTGACGTTTGTTTAGCCTTACAGTGGGCTCAAAACTTTCTCAGGGAGCAGCTAACTCAGTCGTCTGTTGGCGTCCCTTCGTCGAAACCATAGTGTCTCTGCACGATGTAATTTGGCCGTTGCTTGGTTTCAAGGTAGATGGAGTTGATGTAAAGACCATTGATCCCAATGGTTAACAATTGAATGCCCCCCAGAAAGAGCATCAGCGATACAATCGTCGTCCAGCCCAAGGTTACATCCTTGACGATGAACCACTGAATGATAACCCATGTCAGAAAGAAAAAAGCGAAAAGCGAAGTAAGGAGCCCAAGGGCAATCGAGAGAATGAGCGGCGCCGTAGAAAAAGAGATCAGGGCCGAGAACAAGAAATTATGGATGGTCTTTGGATTGGTGATTTTAAACTTTGTCTCGCCACCCTTACGGCTTTCGCGGTTGTATTCCAGTGAGGCCTGATTGAACCCAAGCCAATAGACCATCCCGCGCACAAAGGGCAGTTTCTCTTTCATATTCCCCAGGTGATCTGCCAGCCGACGGGACAGCATTTTGAAATCACCGGCCTCGACAATAAAATCAACATTTGTCGTTGCCTTGAGGACCGAGTAGCCAATCCGCGTTATAAACAACTTGAAACGGCTTTCTCCGCTGCGGCTGGTTCGTACGGTGTTGATCACGTCCAGCTTCTTGTTGTCATGCCACATTGCAACCATATCCGGGATCAATTCGGGTGGGTCCTGAAGATCGGCATCCATATAAACGACCAGGTCGCCTGAGGCGCATTCAATACCGGCAAGAACACACGGTGAAACACCAAAATTTCGAGACATCGTCAAAATTTTGATGTCATTGCCTCCATCTCCCAATTCTTTCAGAAGCTGTTCTGAGCCGTCATTGGACGCATCGTTTACAAAAATCAGTTCATAGCCACTGATATGGCCGGCCTCAATCTCGGGGCGCAGGGCACCACGCAACCTAGAGACCAGCTCAGGAATGGTTTCTACTTCGTTGTAGAATGACAAAACAACTGAAAGGGAAGGTTTTGTAGAGAGGACAGGGTTTGTGCTTTCTGGCATACCGCCAACTTCTCCCTTATTCATGAATCCCGCATCCGCATTATTCAGGCGGCAAATGGGTCACGACAATGACATTCGGTTCAATGGGCAAACAATACGGCAATTATTGATATTTGGACCAGTCAAAATTTGAACTTGGCACCCTGACGGGGACATTGCGAGCAAATTGGGATGGCCGTTCGCCCTTGGGTTAGGTGTGTTTTACGCATGTTTACAGCATCCTCGCCATTCCACATCATTGACACATCATCCTGACCTGCCATGCCATAGCTGGCAGCACCGCTCCAGACAACATGATCGCAGCATGGGTAAACAGCCCCATTCCAGTCGATTGTCAAAACCGTCCACAGCCAATCACAGGGGATATCAACCGGCAACGGGCCCGTCGTTTGAAGCGGTTCTGTTTCTTCCATGCCCCGTGGGTTTCCAGGGCGGATACTGAAAAGCATATCGTGTTCAAATGCAAATTTACGGGCGGCATCTATCTCGTGGTGGTTATGCTCATAACCAATATAATCCAGCATAACGATGGTTTTGGCCCCTAATTCGCGGCGCAAATCCATAAACCGGATCAAGTTGTTCTTGATCCTTTCAACGTCTCCCTTGCGGTGCTGAATGGAATGCACCGGGGCGGTAAAGCCGCTGATATGCACTTTCAGAAGATCCAAACCGGATGCCAACAGTTTTCGACTATTGGCCTCGTTAAGCAAAATACCGTTGGATGCGATTAACGTCCCAATCTTGCGATCTGTTGCTGCCTGTATGGCTTTGTAAATATCTTTAGACATTAACGGCTCGCCGTTAATGTAAGGAATGGCCATCATTAAACGATTGGCAAAACTGTCCAATATTTTTAGATAGGATTGATAATCAAGCTTGCCCTTCGGAATTGGTGCACCCACGCCATCCGGATTGCAATCGAAGATATCATCACTTTCAGATCGACAAAAAACGCAACTCTCATTGCATTCATTCCATAATTCAAAATTGATCAAAAATGGGGATTTTCCAGATTTTGTACGGCGCAAGAATAAACTTGCGTAGCACACCACAGCATTCCAGATTTTGAGAACGGATAACTTTCCCCCCAACAGCAATCGGATAACGATCAGGGTTCTTAATCCCGTATATTTGTTGGTTATGTTGCTCATACTTAATTCATTGTCCCTAATTAACAAGATTAGAGGCAATTGTATTTTTGCCAAGCCTCACGGAATCTTCTTATATTTTTAATATGCCAACGGACATTCATCGTGGCAAGGCGAACAGCAACAGCGCGACAAGGATTGGGCGGGCGTGTTTCAATTCCTGTTGACAGATGGCACCGGCCTTCACGTTGTCTGAGTCGTGTCCTTTTCGATAATGTCCAAGCCGATCTTGCGGCGATGAGGCTGCTCGCTTCCGGCCAGATAGGACAAGTGCAGCATGATCGCTTTGACCAGCGAGCGGAATCCCCGTGGACGGGCGCCGGGAAAAATTCTGGTCCCTAATAGAAATGCCGTGAACAATCCTCCAGCAAACTTATAGAAAGGCGACAACCAAAATTGCCGGGCGAAGAAAGGCAATGACTTGAACAAAAAATCCGGGAAAAGGCAATATAGTGGCGCCAGATAGAACAGATTGAGCTGTATGTTTTTTTCTTCTTGGGTATATCCCGTAAGAACCGAGTGATTGGTCAACGACGTCAGGCCGTAATCGAAATCCTTGTCCAACAATCCCAATTCAATGGAACGATCGGTCAATTCTGTCCCCGGAAACGGTGCGAAGATCGTAAATGCCGGGTACGCAATTCGAAGTTTCCGGGCAAAATCGACCGATTCAAAATCATCCTCAATCTTGGTCCCGGGAATAGCGAGAATTGCCGTGCCCCAAATATTGATTCCATTGTCGCGGGCAGCGGTAAACGCGGAAATCAATACCTCATCAGACATGTTGCGCTTTAAAACTGTGTTGCGGACATGTGCACTTCCGGCCTCAACCGACATACAGACGGAGACACAGCCAGCCTTTTTAAGGAGACGCGCCACATCTTCAGAAAACGAATTTGCCCTGATCAGGCAATAAAAAGGGATGCCAACTTCTTTGGGATAGCGCTCACAGAATTCTTCGAACCATTCATCTTGCTTGATGACGAAAACATCATCGGCGAAGCGAATAAAGCGAACTTCGGGAACATTAACGACCAGACTATTAATCTCATCGATAACGTTGCTGACCGAACGGCGACGCAGCAATTTTCTTCCCTCACCCTTGAACATCTTGTTAAAGGCATGATTAAAGCAATAGGTGCACTTATAGGGGCACCCCTTCATGGTCAAAATAGATCGAATGCCGTGCTCAAGCATATCCGGGGCCGCTTCGTAGAACATCTCCCTATCGGCAAAGGGAACTTCGTTCATATTCTCAACGATTTCCTTCGCCCCCATGGGCGTGCTTTGCGTGGTGACATTGGGAATACCAGAAGGATCGTCCCCCGCAGCAAACGCATCAATCAAGGAAAGTATGGCCCGTTCGCCGTCGCCGGCGCAGACAGCGTCAAGGTTCAGTTTATAAATGACCTCGGGGAAGTAGGTGGGGTGCGGACCACCCATGACCCGTATCAGGGAATGATTGCGATCGGCCGCCCAGGCCATGATTGTATCGTTGGCATTGATGAAAGATGTTTCATCAGATGTCATGGTGCTATAGGCGACAACATCCGGAAGAAAATCATCGAGAATTTCTTCCATATCTGAACGCGCAATGACGGCAAGTCGTGTCTGATGCCCAGCCTGCTTGCACACAGCACTAAGAATCATAACGCCAAGGGGTTCAGAAAAATATATATCGGCAACAACAAACAGTATTTTCATATAGTGACCTTTTACTACAAATCAGCACTTAAATATTCAAAATTAACGGGACCAAACCCTTCAAACCATGCCGTTTATACCCACAAACAATAAATTGCCTTTGCCGTCTTTTTTTATAACTTATCTGAATTTAAGAACATGGAGATGCCAGAAACGCAGGATGCCTGCCTTTGCAAACCAATAGCCAATGGCACCCATGAAGCCCGGAAAATACGAAAAATCCAGGAAACGGAGATGGTTAAGCCCCCTTTTGACCATATAAAGGGTTCTAATCAAAAATAGAGCCGTCGGATATTCCCCTTGTGGTTCGCTGTAGGGTTTCACGTATTTCAACAGGAATTCAAAAAATTTGCGTGGCGGACGCACGATATCGATTGCGTAGACCAAAATGTTGGCGAATGAGGGCTTCACCAACGTGTAGCTGAGTTCCTCAATGGTCGGATGGGTGATATCAAGTGCCTTTAATTGGTTGGCAAGTTCAGTATTCGGCATGAGCCTGAGAGAGAAAATATTCAGCGTAAAGGGCCGGGGCATATCATAAATAAACCGCAGTGATTCTAGAACATCTTCTCGATTTTCGACCGGGTTATCCAAAATCAAATCATAGGTTGGGGGAATCATCGAGGATGTATAATCTGAAATAATTTCAATCGCCTTTCGCGTAGAGGCGACCGTCGCCGGGCGCTTATAGAATTTTAGAATGCGCGCACTGGGGCTCTGAATGCCCATCTTGATGCGGTACATGCCAGCTTTGACAAGCAATTCCACTTTTTCTTTTCTGATTAAACCAGGCAAGGCGCCAAGGACACTGAAACTGATATTGATTTCCTTCTGCCACCGCTCTGAGAATTCTTTAACAACGTCTAGGGGAAGCCCAATAAAGCTATCGTCATGAAATGTAATGGAAGTGATATAGGGGTGTATGGCCAAAACATTTTTAATCTCAGCAATAATTCTATCCACCGAAGAATGGCGGATTTTTCGGTAATCTGAATCATTGTCAATAAACTTGGAATTGCTGCAATACGTACAGGTAAAGGGGCAGCCAATCGACCAAACTGTATGGAATGCAATGCCGTTAAGTTTGAGATACTCGTCATTGTCCAATGGGACAAACCCCCGGCCATTTTTAAAAATGATCTCATTATCGGCATAGCAAGGGATTGGGAAACTTTCAAAATCGCTTGCTGTCTGCAGGGGTAGAAATCCGTTACGAACAATCTGATCATCTTTGTGGAACCAGAAATTCTTTGTTTGTGTAAAGTCTTCACCGGCGTTGTATGCGGTAAGAAATTGGCTAAAGGCAATTTCGCCTTCACCGATACAAATAGCATCAGCGTGTTTTATGGCATCTTCAGAATCAACAATTGGATGGATCCCGCCCCAAATTATAAATACATTTGGATTGATTTTTTTAATGCGTGCAAACAGGTCTTTGTTCAATTCCGCATACGGGGTCATGGAGGAACTGGCTACTATGTCGAACTCGGCATAATGTTTGGCCATGCGATCCATATCTGCGTCTTCAATTTCAGATGTGCATCTGCCTTTCAGAAAAGACATGACTGACATTTGGTTGGTCGGCACGATATAAGAAATTTCCGTGTCAGGATGGACACTTCTTATTAAAGAAGCCATTTTCCGAAATCCGACAGCGATGATACCAGCATCAATGGACACGAAAGCAATTTTCATATAAATACCTGCCTCAAAATTAGAGCACCCGCATTCCAGATGCTAAAATAAAAATAGAATAGTTCTAATACCTAATATCACAAAGATGGATTCACCACAACCACACCAATCTAATGCCCTTATTCATAAATATCCAGAACAGCCCCGACAATTTGTATTCATGCCAATTCCGAAAAATGGGACTTTTCAGGGGCGATCGACTAATTTGATAATTGCCACAGCGCATTTGGCTTAACAGCCCGCATTTGGCCCACGAAAACAGCACCTGCAAAGTCTTGAAGGCGGCAAATACTCACTTATTTTTGGATCGCAAATTTTCGACAAACCTGGTTATCCGGCCAGCGACCTCTTGTGTTAATCCAAAGTGATCCCTTAAAAAATAGAAAATTCGAAGCAACACCTTCCCGCTAAATACATTGATTTTGGCAGAAAGTGGATCAGAGGGACGGGCTTTATAGCCGGTCACTTTTTGCCGGATTTCCTTATCCTCCCTAGTAAAATAGTACATGACAATGGCTTTTCTTCCATCCTTTTCAGGACAGGTAATAGGGTCTGGGAATCCGTGCATTACTTTCATTGTATTGAAAATAAGGCACCGGTTTAAAATAGGAAGGGCCTTCGCATAACATTTGGTGACTGGCTTGTTCCAAATTTGAAGTTCTCCCCCAAAAGATTTTTCCCAATTTTCATTAAGGTATAACAGCAAATTAACTTGCCGTTTCAAATGCCGGTCGTCCGGATGCACGTTGGGGTCCATATGTAAATTTATAAACCCCCCTGACGGCGCGTAATGCATTGCCTTGCTATGACTGTAGTCCGGGATTAACCCGTCAATCTTTGTTAGCTTTTCCAGATAATCAACGAATGCTTTTGATGATAATGCTTTAACAAGAGAATCTACCGATGGCGGCAAGGCATGCTCTATGTTGTAGCCCAGCTTTCTTTCATTGAAGTGATAATTGAAATCCCATCTGGAATCTCCAATTGGAGGGAAATCGCTGGAAACTTGTTGGGCTAAATCTTTGTCCAAAAATTCATCAAAGACGATATAGGGGATATCGATTTCGTCATGGTATTTGGCTCTATCCTGATCCAGCTGTGGTTCCAATTGAGCGAGCAATTGTTCCGCAATATCAAGGCTCATAACGCAGTCTCCAAAGAGCCACTTGAAAAACTTTGAGAATTTCTGATTTTCCCCACCTTAGAAGCTAATTTCAGGGGCATTTACCATCCATTTCCCGTGCAATCTATTTGCATAAAAAAACAAATCAGGGCTGCAAAGTTCTCTAACAAATGTCTCCAGATGCCACAATATCAAATTGTTGAATGACCTTGCAAGGGCTGTCTAAAGCTAGCGCTTACGGAACATTCGAGCCAGTTTATTCCGGCTTCTTCACGGTGCTAAACATCAGATAACACAATAGTCCGGGCAGGGTCATAATAATGCTCAAAAGCCGATAGGTTAAAAATATAGAGCCATAACCGAGCGCAACATTTTCAGCCGTCAATATTGCTAACAACTGATTGAAC